>ERZ808054.765-NODE-765-length-24506-cov-21.299439_pt1 | contig 24506 bp, 25 predicted proteins | sample MGYA00380201_ERZ808054 | MGnify/ENA primary metagenome ERZ808054 (study PRJEB31490, sample SAMN06133419) | mouse gut metagenome | isolation source: Z5_2 | host: mice | place: China: Chengdu | collected 2015-05 ...
ACATCTCGTAAATTTGTACGACTCGTTTTTGGATTGCTGGCCAAAAACCAACTGTACACCGGCGAAAAGCTGGACACCGAATATAATATCAAGACGAACTGACATTCGGTTTTGCGTAAAACATACCGAAGGTCTGTTAAAGTTACCCTTTTTTCTGAAAAACATATCAAAATCTTTTTCAAAAAGTTCTTGACATATCACCAGAATGCTTCACAATTCTTTAGTAACCTTCCCCCGATTCAACGTTAAAAGACTTACACGCCCTGTGCCCGCATCTCCATGATCAGCTTTCCGACATTGCTGCCTATCGACTTTTCCAAATTTACAACATCTTCGCAGAATTTCTTTTCGTTATCAACAGCACGGTCTATGTCCATCACCAATTCCTCTGCTTTATAAGAAGTTTTTTGATATCCGGGGCAAATCCTCCTCAGCTCTTGTTCTACATACCTTCTTTTTGCCGTTACTTTGGGATTCTCCAACAGTTTGTCCCTGTCAAGCTCAAATACTTTATCAAAATGCAGCAACAGCCAGAATTCAAAACATGGATTTGTGACATATAACTTAAATCCCATTTCTTCACACTTATCAACAACATACTTATACTGATCGTTTTTAGATGACGAAAGGAAACTCTCCCTGTCCCGGTCTATGATCAAACAAATTTTGTCGAATCCTTCCGCGTATGTGAAGCCACCTTCTTTTATGATGTTTGAAATATCTGAAATCACATGAACCAGTTCATACTCCTCCTGTAGTGTTTTTAAAATCAGACTACAGCTCTCTTCAATATCATCAACATATGAGTCAAGTGCTTTTAAACATGTTTCTCTGCAAATTCTGCACATTGTATTCCAAACGCTTCTCGCCTGCACTTTGCTGGACGTTATTATCTTCTGCTCATAAAAATAATCCATGATCCGATTCAATAAAGTTTCATACGAAATTTGGTTCGTTCTACTTTCTTCCAAATTTTCAATTACACGGTTCAGAATTTTTTTCGGGTTACTCCATCCATCTTCACTATAGCTTCTAATGACAGGTATAAGCTTAATCAAAGGACTGATCCCAATAATATCGCGCATGGAATCAACCGCCTCAAAGTATATAGCCTCTGTCACAGATCCTTCGTATACAAGAAAATACTTTCTTAATGTCTTATCCGATAAAAACACTCGTGTCCGCTCTGCAAATGTTCTCTTTTCCCTCATTCCTATACCTCTCTGACCGGAAATACGGTATTGAAAACGGGAACACCCCCATAACGTCCTTCCAAATAGGCTTTATCAATTTTCTGATCGAATCTGGCATTGTATTCCTCTAAAGAATAGATATCACTTTCTCCGGATCTTCTTTTATCTACAAACCAGATCTCATCACGCCGCAACAGGTCAAAATCCAGCAGACGCGATTCATGAGTCGTCACTATTAACTGAATATTTCTCTGAGCCGCCAATTCTAAAAATGTTTCAACAAATTTATATGTCAGGCCTGGATGCAGGCATCTGTCTAATTCATCTATGATATATGTCTTACCGCTTTCGGACATTAAAACTTCCAATAAATCCAAGAGCCTTACCGTACCATCAGATTCTTCTGACAATTCAAACAAAATATTCTTTTTCCCATGCGAAAACTTGATCGTCCTGCAGATCATGTTTCCTTCTTTATCTATATTGAGAATAAAAAAGTCCCAGTTACTCCGCATAATGATTCCTGTTGCGGCCTCATCAAGCTCTGTCTTCCTATCCACAGTCTTCTTTTCCATGTCAGCGAGCAGATCTTCCTGTATCTTTTTCGGTAAATGCCCCAACACCTTTTCCGCAGGCACTTCTACCATTTGAAAGTCTGTGATACCGGTTCCAAAAGCTGCTATAATTCTACATATTTCTTCAACATTTTCTGTTTCCGCCATGTAAGAATAATCAGAAATGGGTCTATCCGGATAGTTGATATCCAGCCCATTTCTTATCCACATATAGACATCCTGAAATATGGCCGCCTGTTCAAACTGCTGATACAAAGTTTTCTTGTTCTGATTCATGATAGACAACAGTAATACGCTGCTATCCTCCTGGATGTCCTCTGCATAAACATTCAGTTTTTCCAGCAGTCCTTTTGTCTTGACCGCTCCACCGAATTCATAAGTCCCTTTAACGATATCACGACTGAAAATCAATCTCTCTTTATTGTCTGCTGTCAGTTCCACCAACCATTCCGACGTAAATCTGCTTTGATTTAAAATCACTTCAAACCCATAGGCATAATATTTATCATTTAACAAAATCTCTAATTCAAAATAACTTTCCTGATCTCTGCATTCTGCTGCAACTTTACAATATCTGTCAGTATGTCCCTCCGGAAAACCGGACACCACGATCCTTTGCATAAAATCCAATGCTTTCACCAGATTAGATTTACCAGAAGCGTTTGCACCATAAACTGCAGCAAACTTAAGCAGTTTAAGTTTGCCATCCTCATATAGATGTTCTTTTTTGCTTCTTACTTTTCCTGCGATCATAGAAAACTCTTCTGATCTTCCATCTTTCCTGTCCGAAAACGAAAGAAAATTTTTTATATTAAACCGAATAAGCAATTTAAACCACCTCCCATATTGGATACATATAATTTATGTGATTTTTTCACTTTAGTCAATAAATTATGCAAATATTTTTTCATTTTTCTATTATAGCAGGTGTTTTTTTCTCCCTTATCCCTATTTTAAAACCACTTCTTCTTTCAATCTTCTTTTACATTTTCCCTGCCTTCTCCAATCCCCAGCAAAATACGGCTCTCCCGCAGTGCCGGTGCCGAATCATAGTCATATTCGATGGTATGTATATTCACACCCGGGTAGCGTTCATGCAGTTTCTTCATAATCCCCCGTTCACACACATGGCTGACAAGGCAGCCGAAAGGATGCACGATCAGAATATTCTCATACCCTTTTTCCACCAGGTCTGCCACTTCTGCCGCCACCAGCCAGCCGTCTCCGGTGTGACATCCCTGGTTGATCACCGGCTCCGCCATTTCTTTCATTGTTGCAAAATCCGCATCCGGTACAAACCTGCCGTCCTCGGACATACTCTGACTGATATCATGCTGCATACGAAGCAGATAGCGGATAACCATATCATGCGCTTTTAATATCATCCGCCCGGAGCAGCGAAGTTTGTGATCTTCCCGCTCGCTGTCCACCAGATAAATGACATAATTGATGAATCCGCCCATGCGGTATGCACAATCCCGCTCCTGCAGAAACTGTTCCAGATGGCCGTTGCCGACAGGGGAAAACTTCATGTAGATCTCTCCCGTGATCCCCACCCTGCGGATCTTTCGCTCCTCCACCGAAATCCCGGCGAAATCGCGGACGATCTGCCGATAGCACTCCTTCCGCTTCTTTCCGGAAATGTTTCTGCCGGCCCTTATGTCCTCGCACAGACTCTTGATCCAGCGCTCCCAACATGCCTTCGCCTCTCCCCGCCTGCACTCACAGGGTCTCACCTGCTGATAAAGCGACATGAGCAGGTCGCCGAAGCAGACGGCGGCAATGGCGCAGCACAGCAGCTTCGGGGTGATCGTAAATCCGGCATGTTTCTCTTCCCCGAACGCATTCAGGGAAATGACCGGAATCTGTTCATACCCGGCCTTTTTCAAACTCTGTATGATGGTATTGTAGATATTGCCGGCGCGACAGGCCCCTCCGGTCTGGGGTTCCATGAACGCGATCCGCTCCGGTTGAAACCGTCCTGACCGAATCGCCGCCAGTATCTGTCCAAGGATCAGCACTGTCGGAAGGCAGTAATCACCGCTGATATAAGGCAGAGAATATCCCGGCAGATTCTTTTCTTCCGGCAGTATCTCCAAATGATACCCGCAGGCATCAAAAGCCGCCTGCAAAAGCGCGTTATGATAATGCAGCATGTCCGGCAGCAGAATCGTATGTGTGGCTTTCATCGCCTTTGTAAACTCCGCCGCTTCCACTTTCTTCACAGGGAAATCTCCTCCCGATCTCTTTCTATAGTCAGCGCCCTGGAAATTTCGCTTACTATATTTATTATAATATCGGCAGATGATGCCCTTTTGATTTGTCATCATGCTTCTTTTTTCTGCCGATTTAGTCCGGGACATGATCCGCCTTGAAAACGCTGCAGCTTATGAGCGGGCAGCATGAACGCCATAGCGCCGGTGCGCTCTGCGCAACATGTGCGCAGAGCTGTTACCAGAATTCTTTTTTTAATAAACGGCACTAATTAATACTTAAGCCAGCGCTTGCATATCCTACAACAGTATTGAGCAGAGACACCCCGCTTGCCGTTGCCGAAAATACCAGCATCAGACGGGTTTGTGCCGTTACCGGAATATTGAGCCCTGTCAGAGAACCGTTTAACAGAGTGCCAACCGATACTGCTCCGGTAAGTGCCGGCGCCAGATTTAACAATGTTCCGGAGATTGGAGAAAATACGTTATTCGGTGTCGCCGACTGATAGATCTGTGCTCTTACCGTAACTGTCGAACCGATTAATGAAAGCGCCAATGTTGTACTAAAGAAGGCACTGAACGAAGTAATGATACCGCTGCGCGGAACCTGGAATGCGAAGTTGGAAAGCGTTCCACTGGCATTGGTGATATCTATAGTTGATCCCAGAAGCGTTAACCCCTGTGCGCTGCTTCCAAAGCCAACAAAAGCGGGAATCCCTGCAAGCCCTCCGGCGATCGTCGTCACAGAAATCGGAACCCCTGATGCAAATGGAATGATCGCTCCCGTACCGGCAACCCCTGTTGGCCCGGTCGGACCCGTTGCTCCGTCCGTTCCTGTTGCTCCGGTTGGGCCTGTTGCTCCATCTGCTCCCGTTGCTCCCGTCGGGCCTGTTGCTCCATCTGCTCCCGTTGCCCCCGTCGGCCCCGTTGCTCCCGTCGGACCCGTTGCCCCATCTGCTCCCGTTGCTCCCGTTGCTCCCGTCGCTCCAGCTGCTCCTGTTGCCCCCGTTGCTCCCGTCGCTCCTGCTACCCCTGTTGCCCCAGTCGCGCCGTCCGCTCCTGCTGCTCCTGTCGGACCCGTCGGGCCCGTTACACCATCTGCTCCTGTTGCACCTGTCGACCCCGTCGCTCCTGCTGCTCCTGTTGCACCTGCTGCTCCCGTCGCCCCTGTCGGCCCTGTCGCGCCCGTCACACCGTTCGCCCCCGTTGCTCCCGTCGGCCCGGTTGCGCCCATCGGGCCATCATCACCTGGACACCCCTTCGGCCCCTGCGGTCCGATCGGGCCCGTCACACCCTGAACGCCCTGCGGACCTGTTACACCCTGGGGCCCCATGGCACCCGTTGGGCCTGTCGCGCCCGTCGGACCGGGAATTCCCCTGGGTCCCTGCGGCCCCACATCTCCCTGCGGCCCCACAGGTCCTGTCGGGCCCGTCGGTCCTGCCGGCCCCTGCGGCCCGGCATCTCCTCTGGGGCCCTCACATCCCGGATCCCCTTTCGGGCCAATGTCACCACGAACACCCTGAATGCCCTGAATACCCTGCGGACCGGCATACCCTCTTGGACCGGCATACCCTCTCGGTCCCGTGTTTCCGGTAGGTCCTACCGGACCTGTATTTCCTCTGGGTCCTCTCGCTCCGGGAGTCCCGGGAATACCCTGCGGCCCCATAGGACCCGGCTCACCTCTGTCACCTTTCGGCCCCGGACAGCCGGTATCTCCTTTGATTCCCTGGGGGCCCATCACTCCCTGATCGCCTTTCGGCCCGGCAGGACCACGCTCACAGCAGGGTGCACAACAATGATGCTGACAATGCATTTGATAATTGTTACACGAATTGTTGCATGAACCGTTACCAGAGCTGTTACATGAATTGTTTCCGGAACTGTTACATGAATTGTTACATGAATTCTTATTATCCATAAAATCCGTATCCTTTCTACTCAATGAATTAAAAAAATACATTTAAGTATCTTTTTCTACAAATAATTTATGCTTACCCGAAATTTCTGTTACATATTGTAAAAAAACAATAGAGCATGTCGAAAACACGCTCTAAGAAATCTGCCGGCTGTCAAAATACTGTTTATTATAAAGATATGCTTTAGAGTAGGGCTTAAGGGTACCGGCTCTTTCATTATATTCTTTTGCCCTTTTTATATCGCCCATTTTATCAAAACAGACACACAGCTGTAAAAGAGGTACATAATCATAACAATCAGGAAGAACAAACCCGTTTGACTGCTCATTCTTTGGTCGGTTCAACGCAGTTTCATACCAATAGGCAGCCGTAGGGTAATCCCCATGCTCCAAAAAATATTTCCCGATCCCGCAGCACAATTCCGCTCTCGGCTGGTCAAAACTCATGCTGCGAAGCAGCGTATCCAGCACAGACCGCTCACGTCCCAGACCGCGGTAACAATCGGCACAGATCGAACATGCTTCTATCTTATTCTCGATCCATCCTTCCTCCGAGAGCAGAAATCGTTCCAGCACTGAAACAGCCTCTTCGTATTGCTTATGATAATACAGCTCCCGGCCAAAGTAATACTGCTGCCGCAGATCCAGACTTTTTCCCTCTGCAAGCAGCTTCCGATAGATGTTCAGATTACGGTCCGGGTCGCCGGCATTTATTTTTTTATGGCTGACCGCAATATCGGAATACACAACATTGCCCGCCGGAGGGATCACTTCATGCACCGCACCGACCCAGCGGTATTGAGGACAGTTTCTGATCCATCTTTCCCGGAAATAAGAAAAAGATGGTTTCCCGGCTTCATCAAAAGAAGTATGATATTTCATCATCACGAAATCTATATCCGATGACAAAGTCTGCTTTAACTGCAAAAACTTATCCTTTTCCTTTTCTTCCAGAATGTCGTCCGCATCCATCCACATACAGTACTCCATGGATGCCCTGGAAAACGAAAAATTCCTGGCATCAGAGAAATCATCTTTCCATGGATACGAATAGATTTTGGAAGTATAGTTGGATACAATGTCCACCGTCCTGTCTACGGAGCCGGTATCGACAACGATTATTTCATCCACAAGTTCTGTTATACTCTCAAGACAGCGCGCAATGTGCATTTCTTCATTCTTAACGATCATGCAAAGACTTATTGTCGGCATATTAGTCTCCCTCTCCTCCGGTTCATTGTCTGCCAAGTTTTTCTATGATCAGATTCATATCGACCTGCACTTCCCCTGCCGAAGAATCCCATACGAAGAACAATGTGGACTCGCATGGTAATTCAACAATAAAATATCTTGACAGCACGGACATTTTATTTCTTTTTTCCGCCTCGGCATATGCACTGTATACCGTCTGCGCACAATCGTTAATGACCGGCGTAAGTTTCATAAAGCCATGCCGCCTGGTCTCTGCTGCAATATAATAGTAAACAGCATAGCAGCCGGGATTCAGCAGCATGGAATCATCATCGCAAAGGAAGATGCTGCCGGTCATATCTGCTATATCCATTTTAAGCGGAAGTCTGATCTTCTCCGGCAGGATAAGCCCCTCTCCTGAAAAAGAGGCAACTATACTGTTTTGCGGATGACCGGGAGGACCTGCCGGACCGCGCGCACCGGGCTCCCCTCTCGGCCCCTGGGGCCCTGGTTCGCCCTGCGGTCCCTGCGGCCCTGTGACCCCCTGCGGGCCCGTCTCACCGCGGTCCCCCGGACAACCGGGCGGGCCGGCTTCTCCTCGTGGTCCCTGTGGCCCCGGCTCTCCCGGTTCCCCGGGATATCCCTGGGGCCCCCGTTCACCTCTTGGGCCCTGCGGGCCGGGTTCTCCGCATCCACCGCAGTGACCGGACCGGTCACATCCCGCCCTTATCCGCTGCCGGTCACATCCCTCTCTCATCCATTGCCGGTCACATTCTCTGCATTCCTCCGGACAGCCTGTCAGATCCGCTTCCTCTGCCGGCCCCATCTCTCCGGATTCATAACAACCGGATTCGCAATAACCGGACCCACGATCGTGCGGAGACCGCGCCGTGTTCTGATCATAGTTTCTGTTGTAATTTCTCCTCATCCCGAACAGATTCGGCGGATTAAACATGCAATTAAAGTTATTCATTGAAACAACCTCATTCCGGTATCGATCGCTGTTATTTGTATCCTGTCTTCTCACCGCTCCAAAGCATTCCATATCGTGCCTGCCGGAGGGTATAATAAATTATATGCGTGACATACGATTTTGCCTTTGTTTAATATCCATACCGCTTTTTATATTTCAGGAACATGAACGCGGACAGCATAAGCGCCATCAGCTCCGCCGCCGGAGTCGCCAGCCAGATACCGTTCACGCCAAGAAGCAGCGGCAGCACGATCATGGTGATCAGCATAAAAACAAACGATCTGGAAAATGCCAGCACAGCCGAAACGATCCCGTTTGACAATGCGGTAAACATCCCGCTGGCAAAAATATTAAATCCGATAAAGAAAAGCGCCACCGTACAGATCCTGTTCCCCGTTACCGCCAGTTCGTACACCGGATTATCCGGCCGGGCAAATACCGATACCAGCGGTCTTGTCAACATAAAAGAGGCGGCAACCGTGATCAGACAGATACATGCGATCACTTTCAGACTCGTGGCAACCAGCTTTTTCAGTTTTTGGTGATTTTGTTCCCCGTAGTAATAACTCAGCATGGGCGCCACACCGTATGAATACCCCGTATAAAGGGAGCTGGCAAACATCAGCACATACATGATGATGGTAACGGCCGCAACCCCGTCCTCCCCGACATAGTGAAGCATCGTCCAGTTAAACATCATCGTGATGATTCCGGTGACAAGCGCGGTAGCCATCTCCGAGCATCCGTTTGTGGCCGCACCGGCGAGAACCTTGAAGCGGCATACCGGTTTCGTAAAATGCAGCAGACTCTTTTTGCGGCTGAAAACAAACAGACCGGCAACCGCCGTCACCGAATATCCCAGCCCGGTTGCCACCGCCGCACCGCTGATCCCCATGGAAAACCCTGCGATAAACACGTAGTCGAGTACCATATTGAGGACGCCGCCTGTCACGGAACAGATTAAGGACAGCGTCGCCTTCTCGCTGGCGATCATATAGAGCGTAAAGTTGTTCATCAGCAGGATCGGCACGGTGAACACCAGATAGCGGCTCAAATATTCCACACAGTATCCCTCTACGGCCGCCGAAAGATTCACACCGGCGAAAATATGCTCCATCGCCACATATCCGGCCCCGCACATAACAATACCCACCACTGCATTTACCAGGATCAGAAAAGTAAAATCCTGCTTTGCCTCCTCTGTTTTCTGCTCTCCCATCTTTTTCATGATCACCGCGCTCCCTCCGGTGGCGAGCATGGTAGAGACTGCCGTCACAAGCTGGATGACAGGAGCCGTCAGATTGATGGCCGAAAGCGCATCCGTACCGATCAGATTCGATACAAACAGGCCGTCTACCATCGTATAAAAAGACATGAATACCGTCATGGCAATGGTCGGCACGGCAAATTTCAAAATATTTTTCAGCGTTACAGGTTTTTCATATACATTTTTGTTTTCCATATGTTTATCCTCCGATCATCTTGTATTTTCTTCCTGTATCAGGTATCATAGACCGTACAGTAACTGTACGGTCAAGACAATCTTACAAAAAATCACATGGAAAATTTTTTACACGAAAAACAAAGAAGGAGGCAGATCATTATGGACAAAAAAAGCAGGCTGCTCACCATAGGCCAGTTCGCCGCCATGCACGGAATCAATAAAAAAACACTGATGTGGTACGATGAGATCGGTCTGTTCAAGCCCGCCGCCGTCAATCCCGAAAACGGCTACCGCTGCTATAACTACCATCAAAGTCCCATTCTGGAGACGATCCTGCTGCTCCGGGAACTGGACGTTTCCATTCAGGAGATACAGGATTTCATGCAAAACCGCTCTGCCGGCAGTTTAAAAAGCCTGCTGGAAGACAAGATCGCGGAGCTTGACCTGCGCATTACCCACCTGCAGGCAGTCCGCTCCACCCTGTGCTCCCACCACCGGAACATGTCCACCCTGCTGACGATGGATCTGTCCGAGATCAGCATCATAGAGCGGGAAGCGCGCTGTCTGGTCACGGTCCCCATCGACCGGGAAACCTCCTTCGAGGAGGAAGTGGAACTGATCACCGCCGAAACAGAAAAATACAGGCTGGGACGACTCCATGATGCCTCCTATGGCTCCATGATCGCCGTCTCCAGCCTGCTTGCCGGCAAATATGACGAGTATTCCAGACTCTTTATCGAGATTCCGTTCCTGCCCTGCCAGCCGGATCTTCACACGGCTCCCGGCGGACGCTATCTGAAGGCCTTCCACAAAGGATCCTTTGACAGACTTCCCGGGCGGTATGAAGAAATTTTTGCTTTTGCCGGAGCACACGGCCTGACACTCCACGAATTTTCCTATGAGACGGGCATCAATGAGAATGTCATTGACCGGATCGAAGACTACATTGTACAGATTGAAATCCCTGTGAAGGGATGACCGCAACCCAATGACCGGGAGCTTGAAGCAAGCTGTTTTATGCATGGGTTTTTGCGAACAGTTTAAGAGGATGCTGCCCTGGTCATCATTTTCCCTATAGAAAGCGGGAAATGATACGTAAGCATCATCTGTGCCGCCTGGCCCGCACAGTGACAGATCACAAATTTCTTCGACCAGATATGGTCCGCCAATCCATAGCCGACTTTTCTGGCATCCGCCTTAAATTCCTTCGGCACAGAAATCCCCGATGCGGCTTTTGTGTCTGTCAATGGCGGGTGAAACAGGTGAAAAGATATTCCATATCCTTCATTTTCTATTTTCAAACACTTCGCCAGTGATTCTATCGCCCCTTTTGACGCGGCATAGGGAGAAATATTTGAAAAACCGGTAACGCCCACCCCTGAACTTGTGAAGATGATACGTCCTCTTCCGACCTTGCGCATAAACGGCAGAACTGCCTTGGTCAGCCTCAATGCCCCAAAATAATTTACATCCATTACTTTTTGATAGACTTCACAGCCGGTGTCACGCTCATTCTCAAACGTGCACAGGCAGGCATTGTGTACCGCGATATCGACAGCGCCAAACTGTTCCACCGCCCGGCGTACACCGTTCTCAATACCGGAAGCATCACATGCATCCGCAAGCACCGTCAAAAGACCTTCCGGATACCTTTCTTTCAGCATCTCAACATGCTCTGTCTGCCTGTCCAATACCGTCACCGAATTTCCCACTTCCAGTAATCGCTCCACAAGATAATATCCGATCCCCTGATCAGCGCCGACGATCAATATATTTGCCATGCTGTTACTCCCCCATCTCCATAAAAAAATTCTGTATATGTCTGTATGCCCTTTCCCGAAATGCCTGTCTGCACTCCTCCGTCAATGCGCCGCACAAAAGGAAACGCTGCATAAGAAGAAAAACCGGTGCATAAAATTTCACCGCCAGATATTCGATTTCTGCCGGTTTCACAATTCCCGCCGTCACCAATACAGAAAACACTTTCGCCTGAAACGCAAGCGGCCTGTCAATCATCCAATGATCGTATCTTTTCTGTATCTCATCATTGCAAAAACGCTCAATCGAAAGCAGGCGCATAATTTTATTGCAGTATTCATCCATAAGATACGCTTCAAAAAAGCAGTCACAGGTCTTTCCAAAAAAATTCTCCTCAAAAGTGTCTGGTGCAGTCTTTAATGCCTCTTCTAATTGAAGCATGAATCCAGCAGCTGTCGCTTCAAAATGTTGCAGCAGTTCGTCCAGAATAGCCTGTTTGTTCTTGAAATGATAATAAACGGAACTCTCCCTGATCCCTACACGCCCGCAAATATCCCTGATGGAAACAGCAGAAAACCCGTTTTGAGAAAATAAATCCAAAGAAATATCCTGTATTTTTTGTTTCGTCCCGTTCATTGACACGCCCTCATCTAACAGTTGTTAGGTGACATTATATCTAACAACTGTTCGATTGTCAATAGCAGACAAAGTGCCATGACTCATTTCATACACTTCATCACAAAGCACCTCAATGTCTTCTTTGTTGTGACTGGCCAATAGTATCAATTTTCCCATACTCCTTTGATCCGAAAAAAATTTTCTCATTTCCGCAACTCCTTCTTTGTCGAGACCATTCATCGGTTCATCCAAAATCAGGATCTCCTGATCTTCCATGGTCGCCTGTGCGATCGCCAGACGCTGACGCATCCCCAGTGAATAGTTGCAGACTTTTTTCCTGGCACAGGGATCAAGTCCCACCTTCAACATGGCGGCGTAGATTGCCGCCGTATCTTTTTTGTTCGATATCCGGTACAGATATTCCAGGTTACGAAAGCCCGATAAGCTGCGGATATATCCGGGTTCCTCAATGATGATCCCCGTATGCTTCAACATATCCAGATCCTTTCCCATCACTTTACCGTTTATTGCTATATTGCCGGAATCCACCCGCAGAAAACCACAAATACACTTAAATAATACGGTTTTCCCGGAGCCGTTATGACCGACTATCCCATATATGTTTCCACCGCTGCAGGTCATATTTACATCGTTCAATACCTGCATCCCCTTAAATGACTTGCTTACATGTTCAATCTCTATCACGCACTGTCCCATCCGGCATCCCCCTATTCTTCTTTATACCACTGAAATTCCATCGTTTTGATCTTTATGCATATGAGACCTGCACAAACTGTAATACCAACTGCCAATGCCGCCAGCATATACACAACCGAAGGCTGCATAAAGCTGTCATGCATTTTGCTCCCGATCTGGGTTACCCGCATCCAGTTGACCGGTACAAACATTGCCGTCCCTCTTCTTAACAATGGATGAATATTCTCAACCAGATAAATCATGACCACCATAAGAAATGCCAGCGTGACCGCAACACTTCTATTTATGTACAGACTGACAGCAAACATCAGAAGACCGACAAAAGCGATCACCAGGGTGCCGATCAATACCGTCAGGCCAAGCAGTTCCAGCGGTGAAAATCTCTGCATCGCTTCATAGGAAAAAGCGAACAAAAGCCGATACGCCTCCGAACCACCTGTTAATGCCAGGGTATGATACAGCTTTCCCCATTCCAGTGTATACTCACAAGATCCAGCCAGTAAAAGCATGGGAAAGAGCGCGTTTACAGCCATAAGCAAAAAGGCCTGCGCGAAGATCACGCTGATCTGTCCTGCTGCCCATCTCATCCTACCTGTACGAATCACCTGATACATGTTTTTGTTCTGCATAAATGGAACGTCTGAAAAAGAGTAAACGATCCCAACCATAAACAACAGCAAAAAGAAAAGATTCGACAAAAGAAACGGAAATACCCATGGTGACGCACCACACTCCATATCTTTTGAAGCACGTACAACAGGACACATGTACAGATACTGGATAACGCCCTGCAAAAATACCACGCTGTAAGTTCTGGAACAAAACACCCGCTCCGTAAGCGCCTGCCGGAAAAAGCGACCATATAACATTCTGCTCATATCCTCCTTTTCAGCTGCCATATGCCTGCAAGGCCAAGGAGCAGCCATGCCGCTCCTCCTTGTGCAAGCGCCCATGTGAACATCTTAAAATCGCTGTTCCATATATTGTATCTTGCGTCGAAAATCACACGGGGATCAAATGCCGCCGCTCTTCGAAAACTGTCTGCACCAAATTCAGTCAATACCTGATAAAGCAGGACCGGTACAGAATATACGAGCAGCTTATTTGATAAAAAAAGGGAACAAAACGCTGACGCCATCGACAAAATACCCGCCAGCATCCCCCACTGTATTCCATAAAGTAAAAACCACAGCAGATAATGTCCATGCGCCAAAAAGTAACGATAACCGCCAAACTGCAATATGTATTCCGCCATTCCTTCGTCCAGCCAGGGCATATTTACCGCACAACATACGGCAAAGCAGGTGATACCGATCCCCATCGCCAGCACGGAAGATATAAAAATGACAAGCATTTTGGAAAAGACATAGCTTCTCAGGTTGCCGCGGATCACCAGATATCTGGCATAATTATATTCCAGTTCCTCGGTAAAAGCGGTTGCATATGGAATAGCTGCCAGAGAAAAAGTCAACAAAAATCCGGCATCATAAGACGACAGCAATACAGCCGCCAAAACCGAATCCCCCATATGCCCCATTCCGTCATTCGCCGATAAAAACAGAATCAAAACAATTCCCGAAACAGAAAAATAGAATTCCTTTTTGCCAAACAGGCGGCCGACCTCTGTTCGAACATATGCCTGCCGTTTTTTCACTAAATAAACACCTCCGTCCCGTCTGTCGCATCAACAAACATATATTGTGTATATTCATATGCCTCACCGGTGTCACTGTCCTTTCCTGCCTCCTGCACTTCAAACAGCCATACGATCTTTACATCATAGGTACTGTCCGCCGTTTTCACCGGCATCTTGTATAATTCTGCACGCTTCACGGTATAGAAAGGCCCCACGATATCTCCGTATTTCTTCGATACGGTTTGCACGATCGTATCAAGATCCAGCAGACTTACGGCTTCGCCCGGCTCAGAAAAGGAATATAGCCGCGAGACATCCAGTCTCTCTATTCCGTTCGCGGAACACAGCGCGTGGATCGGCCGATTCCCCTCTTCGTCTTCCGGAAAATCCTGACTGCCAAAGTATATGGGAAGCCCTTCCTGAAGCTGGACTGCTGTATAAAAATAGCAGTCATCCTCCACTCCCCAGGAAATCCCTTCTGTGCTTACGGTTTCACCCGTTTTATCAAGGAGCATGAATTCTTCCGCCATGGTCTCATGGTCCAGTGCAAAGTAATCATATGTGACATATTCAAGCTGATAACCCGCGTCGCGGATGCTCTTTAGCACATTTTCAAACAGCATCTGCGGGTCGCCGGCTTCCAGTACAGTGTCTTTTGCATAACGGTCCGTATTATTATGAGAATAGAGGCGGAATGCTCCATTGATCTTCTCAAACACCGGCGTATGGCTGTATGTCAAATTTGAGCTGATATTCAAAAAAGTATCGTCATCATAATCAGCCCGATAGCACGGAAATTCGATGCCGTCCTCCCCCGATCCGGTGTCGTTCTGCTCCTCCACTACCGTCCTGCCCGCTGCAAACACTGCTTTGGCTTTTTCTATATCCGGCCGCTGAAGTGTCGCCGACGTTCTGTGCAGGTTCTCCATGTCTGCCTCTTTAGAAATCCGCACATCCATATCAAAACACACGCCATCTATGGTTTCCTCAAACCTCTCCGGGAACACCTGTCCGGAAACGGCATTTTCTGTCTGCTCTGTTTCCTCTGTCCTGATTTCGTTGTCCATCTCTGTCACGGGCTCTGGCTGTTCTTTCGCACAACCCGCACAGGTCAGGCATGATAATGCTGTCACTAAAATAATGCTTTTCTTCACTTTCATAAATACTCCATCTCCTTTTTTGCAGTTTATTTGTAGAGTATAGGACACCCTGTCCAAAAGTGGTCTGTTATGTCCGTAAACCCCGGGTTTTATGTCCGCGAATCTCCCGTAACATAAAAAAAGAAGCCATCCTGGTACGTGGCTTCCTTCGTTTCGCGTGTTTCACTGGAAAAACAACATGACTGTTATTTTGAATTCCGTTTCACTAAACTGGTATTGCATGGTTCCGTTATACTTTTCCAGGGCGGCCTTTACACTCTGCATTCCCCAGCCGTGCTTTGTCTTGTCCTCTTTGTCCGTAACCAGCCTGCCCGTCCTTTCATCGATCAGTGGCCGGCTGGAGATCGTATTGTAGACCCGGATCACAAGAAACCGATGTACCCGGCATATTTTCAGACACACCTCTGCATTTTCTGTTGCTTTGCTTCCGTCGATCGCATTGTCCATCAAATTTCCGAGAATCGTACAGACATCATTTGTGCGGATGCCTGTATTAGACGGAAACTCCACATCCATGCTCACCTTTATTCCAAGCTGCTCCGCTTTTTGCTTTTTACTGCTGAGGAGCACGTCAATGATATCATTCCCCGTAAAACTTTTCAGCATAAGTTCCTTCATTGGTTCGCTGATCTGACTGATATACGTTCTTGCCTCATCCAGCCGTTGTGCAGCAATCATCTGATACAGGATGTCCAGATGATTGTTCAGATCATGATACAGCCTTGCATTGCTTTCATACAGATCGCTTACCATCTGATAGTTTTCCCGCAGCAGTTCATTTTGCATTTCCGCCATCCGGTTCCGGATTTTTTCGTTGCGGTTTTCCAGATAACTATAGACGATATAGATTCCCAGACCGCAGAGAACAACCGTCAACCCCCAGATACTGGACAATTCCACCATAAAAACGCTCTGTGATCGTTCTCGATAATATAAAAAGCCTAAAAAGGCGGCTCCTGTTATCAACAGTATACTCCTGTCATAATCGCTTCTTATGACCGGAATCAGCCACTTTTTCATTAAAACTATAAACGCGGTCATGACAGCCTTGGCCAGAACGACCAGTCCTATTCTCTGCAGGGAGAATGTCATGATCGTATCACCATTTATGTTCCATCGGTCTCCAAGAGAGAGATAGAGACTGCTTACCAGCATGTCTGTGCTGCAGAAACAGAACGTATAAAACAGAGAAGCAGACAGGAGCTTTCTATAACTGACCCTGTAAAGGGCCCGTGCCACCATACTGCTTATGACCACAAGCTGCACAAGCGTAAAGGATGAATAGAGTACTATATTATTGATGAACAATACCCATGTCGCCATACACACTACATAGATATAATCCCAGTATATGCCGGCATTTTTCCGCTGCTCTTTAAACGCTTCCCAAAACAGCCAGGACAGTAATCCAATCTCGGTCAGACAGGCCACCCACTCAATAAACTCAGATAAAAATATCATACATACTCACTCCAATATATTACCATCCGTTTTTTGACTTCCTCCATCCTTGTGTGGCTCGCATGAAGGCACACGCCGTTGCTGAGCAGGATCTTGTCCTGCCGGATTCCTGTGATCTGTGCCAGATTAACGATACTGCCCCGTTCCACAAAAACAAAGTCTTCCGAATGGAGTTCTTTATATACATCCGAAAGACTCTTTCTTTCTTTTTTCACACTGCCATCTGTGCAGATGAACATCGCGTTCTTCCCGTCTTTCTGAATATAGATGATCTGTTTATGCATGATTTTTTCTATTTTTGTGGCTGTCTGTATCAGGTAGCTCTTATCAGCCTGGCTTTGCATCCGCTTTACTACGTCGTCCAAAGCCCGCGGCAGTTTTTCATCCAGACTGCTTTTTGGAATATAGCGAAAGATATCCAGTTCATAAGCATCCACGGCATATTTCAAATATGCCGTCACAAAAATGATGATAGCATCCGGCAGACAGCTCCTGACCTGCTCCGCAATCTTCATACCATCCGTATCCGGCATCTCAATATCACTCAGCACAAGATCGAAATATTTTCCTTCCTGAATGTCATATTTTAACAGATCGCTGCGGTCATAGGTTTCCAGCATCGCCATGATATTTTTTTCCTTAAAATAATTCTGCACCTTGTTCTTTATGTTCGCAAGCAGAGAACTGTCATCTTCACATACTGCTACATACAGCATTCTTACTCACTCCTGTCTGCCCCGTATTCTATCATGATATGGTTGCTCTCTTTATCCAAATAACAGTATTTGCGCTGAGCGGATCGACGCATCAACGAATCACCTCATAACGTAACCTCAAATAGGAGTTCTCCAAGATCACACATTCCTGCAGTTTCAGAACTCCTAATTGCGACAATTCACTTTGTGAAACCAGCGCCTTACCATCAATTAAGGTAGATGTGTCTTTGCCGTCTGCTCTATTATAACTGTTCCCATCCAAAATGTAAAACTGACCATTGAGATTCACAGGCATGAAAAAATACACCTCACATTGACCGCCGTTTCCATAGCGGATTACAAAAGCGCTTTCCTGTCCTCTCGCTCTTATAAAATCCTCCTGCTTCTTCCGTAATGCAAAAGCCTTTGCATCTCCTCCGTGATCCAGGATAATTAATCATTTACCTCATTTCTTTTTTTCCAAATTTTATTACAGCAACCACAAGCATCAATACGAAGACCAGAACCGCAACCGGCAGGAAAGGAAACAGCATAAATGTCGCTGTGCCAGATTCCACTGTAAAATCATGCAGGGAACAGGACACCAGATAACCGCTGTAGCAATAAGGGTATGCTATCCATAACGGTGTATTTGCGACCAGTACGCCGGGAATGACCAGGAACAGGTTCAGTCCCACAGAAAGCAGCGGCTTTTCAAACAGAACCGTGATCGCCCACATAGTTCCCACGCACGGCAGCATTGTCAGGAACAACCCCGCACACCATTTCACCAGATAGAAAACCGGCAATGTTTCAGTCACCCCCATTGTCCTTGTTGCAACTGTCCCGGCGATTGCAAATACCGCCAAAAACACGGCCATCTCCATAAACAGATAGAATACCAGCACACAGAATTTTGCCATGGAAAGTAAATACCGGCTGACCGGCAGGGCCAGCATTTTTAAGATCCCGTTATTCCCCGTTTCCCGTCCCGCAATCATCACACAAACCACGATCATGGAGAGCGGCAACAGATAGTATGCATAAACCAGTGCGCTCTGGATGAACATGGCAGGCCATGCGTTTGTATATTCCGGAGTAAAATAATAACTTAAGTTTGCAACTCCGGAGGCAACCACCAACAACGGGGCAATAAAAATCAATGGTACGATTTTCGATCGTTTCACTTTCATAAATTCAATTTTCAGAACTTCCCCAAAATCCATTCTTACACTCCCTCCTTATTCATAGCGTAGATTCTTTGCCATCCACAGCCCTGCGCCCAGAAAAAGCAATGTCTCAATAACAGCGGCTGTGACAACCGTTATATCCGGCTCTGCGCTCATGGCAACTGCAGGTTTCAGCATTATGACAAATGGATGAACCACCAGAAGGCCGGAACCCGAATTAGCCAATGCCATACCGCTCAAAAACCCGGCTACCCCAACACCCAACGGCATCCACATATTGGCAGAGCGGGACGAGACCAAAACCATAAATGACAGTACAGGCATTGACGTCAGAAATGAATAGCCTGCAAATTTAACCAGCGTACCCATTTCAAACGCCCCCTGCGGCAGCTCTGCCATACCAATCCACATAAGTGACAGATTCTGCAGGACGACAGCCGACAGAAACATGGCTGACAAGATCAAAAATTTGCAAAAGTACATTCCCGAAACACTCATGGGGAGCATATACATCTTTTTAACGGCGTTTCCTTTAAATTCCATATTATAAATCATGCAGGCGGCAACTATGATGCCAAACATATTCAAGACCATGATCATGCCGTAAAGCTGGGTCAGCAGGACATCCATCGGCGCAAGCGGGAGTCCCAGCAATGCATCCTTCCGCACAAGGAAGTTGAGGAAGGCATAAACTGCGCCCAGAATACCGACAGCCGGCAGCAACGGGATAACGCCCGTCCGTTTTTCTTTCCGAAATTCGACAGCCAACGCATTCATAGTTTTGCCCTCTGCTTTCTGTTGGTGTTATCCTGCTCCACCATGGTTAGGAACACATCTTCCAAATTAGCACTTTCTGCCTTTCCCGCACTGTGCCGCAGGTCCTCCAGGCTTCCTTCAAACAGAAGGTTCCCATGATTGAGGATTCCGATGTCATCCGCCATCAGTTCAATTTCAGAGAGCATATGGGATGAGATCATTATAGTGCAGTCATAAAGATCCGGAAGAGACTTCACCAGATTCCTGATCTCATGGATGCCGGAAGGGTCAAGACCGTTCGTCGGTTCATCCAGAATCAGGACAGGCGGCCGGCCTAACAGCGCGCCGGCAAGGCCGAGCCGCTGCTTCATGCCCAGCGAATATTTCTTTGCCAGACGTCCTCCAAATTCCTCCAGGCCGACCAGCTCCAGGGCATCGTCAACAGAAGTCTCTGGCAGCCCCAAAATACGGCGGATAATATCAAGATTTTCCCGGCCGGTCAGGTTTGCATAAAAAGATGGCGATTCAATAAAAGAACCTACCTCCTTCAGTATGTCGATCCGGTCTTCCGGAAAATGCCTGCCGTCAATGACAAAGCTGCCTTTTGTGGGGGCAGTCAGTCCCAACAGCATCTTCATGGTAGTCGATTTTCCCGCGCCGTTGGGGCCGAGGAATCCGTAAATACTGCCTTTCCGAATGTGAAGTGAAACATTGTTGACAGAAACAAAGTTTTTATATTTTTTCGTCAACTGTTCAGTGGTAATGATGTATTCCATAAAACCAACTCCTTTCCATGTCTCTATGGTACATCACCAACCTGACATTAACTTTCCCGTGACCTTACTTTTTCCTGACTTTTTCAAAAACGGCTTAGCCCGTGATTTTCCTGCCGAAAATGCAGCGTACTGCTGTCAGCATGGATTCCCGCCTAAAATATAAAAGACTGTGGATCCCGTCATGGAATCCACAGCCAATATAAGGGGTTCAGATTACCTCCTGCCTGTCAGCCAGGGCAGGAAGCGGATCTCCACTTTTCAGGAGATGAACTGCTTGCAGAATAGCGCCCCTGCCTTTATACTGCTTTGAAACATTTCGTAATGATATTTTCGCAGGGAATCACCCCGCAAAGCCAAAGGTTGTTATCAGGGTGTTTACCTCGTCAATCCCCCGTCCAAACACAACGATACAGGTGCCGGATTCATCCAAAATCAAAATCTGTGGAACACGCTGAAAATAGGTACTGTTGCTGTCCTGAACGGTTTCCGTATGGATATTTTTTCCCGACGCCGTATCATAAATGTTGATTGTAACACTGCTTTCCTCCAAAATAGCAGTAGCCACATATTTTCCCTGCCCGGAGCAGTAAACACCGTCTTTTCCCTCACTGCGGCTTGAGAACGACACCGTATTTTCTGTATTGGATATGGTATCAAGCATCAGCAGGGTTCCATTATTTTTGTCAAAGCTCTGGGGCATAACAAGCAGGTTTCCACCCTTTTGCACTTCTTCCGTATCTATCTTGTAATCCCCCTTTTTGGTAATCGTGAGATTTGCGCCGTCTGTGGATACTGTACCATAAACACTGACCCCATCCCCTCCAATGGAGATATCTGTAGCCATGCCTACATAGACTAATGTGTCATTCCCCGTAAAGGTAAGGCTGTCCATGGTTGCAATCTGCATATTACCTGCCGTACCTTCTTCGGAATAGTTCAGAATGGTACGAACCTTCCGGGAAGAAATATCATAAAGATAAAGCCCCTGAAGACCGCCAAAAGCAACCTGTTTTCCGTCCTGTGAAACAGCGATCCCTGTGATCTGCACAATAAAATCGTCACTTAATAATCCGCTAAAGGAAATGGTATCCTGAACAGCAAAGTCCTTATTCAGTATGTATCCATTGATACCGTCGCTTTCTGATGCAGCAAATGAGACGTTGCCGCCGCCAGCCTTTCCCTGGCCCACAACAAAGTAGCCATCTGTAAAGGTCTGTATGCATAAATCTCCCATGGAAATATCCGCACTTGCGATTGTTTCGCCTTTCCCCATATCGTAAAGATAAAGTTTATCCGCCGCAACGATAATCCGGTTTCCACCGGCATAATAGCAGCCGCTGACCTTTCCTGAAAAAGCGGAATCCTTAACCGTGCTAACCGCCATAATATTTTTATCTGTACCGTTATCCTGCAGATCGATCACGTTCATTTCACTGCCTTCATTTCCGGTATTTTCCGATAAATCATCTTCTACGGATTGCGGCTCAATGTTTATGGCTCCATCTTCAGAGCTGTTTCCATTCTCCTGTCTGTTCCCGCAGGCCGACAGATTAAGCGCCAAAGCAAGCATAAGTATCATACACATCCATTTTGTTTTCATTTTTAATCCTCCTTGTTTTAGATTCGACTTTCATTATAAAAACCAAAAGTCAAAATGTGGTCAAGGAATAGAAAAAAATTTGCGAAAAAACGGCTTAGTTCTTTGCATAAAGAGAGCCAACAAACTGTAATTTCTCACAAGTCTGTTGGCTCTGAGCGCAGTTATTCTGCCAGGCAAACCGGACAACCTTTTTATCAACTTCCGCAACCAAACCTATATTTTGCAACAAATTTCAGCATCCCAAAAGCTCCTGAACGGCTTCATCCCTGCAAAGCTCCATTGCCCTGCCCAATACCGTTCCATGGGAAATCTCTCCTGCAAGCAATATAGGAATTCCATCGCTTTTTGCGGGTAGGAAATTCCAGGCACTTTTGGAACGCTATGTAATTACCATGTATGTCGGAGAGGACAACTATTTTCTCATTTGCTATTTTTTCATACCGACCATATCTTCCTCCTGCAAATCATCATTTTATGTTCTCTACAACTTCCCGACAAATGGGAATTTATCTATTTTCCATAATCAATTCTCTGCACTTCCATTCTTCACCTGGAACACAATATGTTTCTGTCTTATCAAGAACAGTATCGTTAAAACCGACTGCTTTATAGCAATAATAAGCCGGAAGATTATTCTCAAAAACGCCTAATGATGCTTTTTTTGCTCCATATATTTCAAATACAAATTTTAAACCCAGCCGGAGCATAGCTTTTCCATAGCCTTTTCCTCTCTTGTGAGGATTTACAATAACAAATCCAAAACGTAGTTCATCCAATGATTCATCAGGGTTTCTTAGTGTAAAAAAGCCAACGATTCCTGTTTCATCAAATGCAGTAAACGGCATTAGAGATTCAACAAAGCAAAATTCCTTTTGTGTTATCGGATAATTACCGAGTATTCCTGCTGTCCATTGATAAAATGCTTTTTCATTTTGACACCACGATAATATTGTATTTACATCCGAAGCTTTATATGGTCTTATTCTAATCATACATTTTTCCTCGCAAATTTAAATCTGGTGGTATTTTTCTATAATATATCCATTCGATAATTTTACTTTATCAGCGTATAAGCACACATAATCACTTTCATAAATTACTTTTCTATTCAATCGTTCTGGCAATCCCTATAATTCATATTATCCTCACTTCCTTAACAAGCATTGATTACCCTATTTAACTACCTTCTCCGATAAACTGAAATTGGTCTACTTCTTTATAAACGAATTTTCTGTTCCTAAATTATAAGGGCAAATATCTCTACATTTGTGGCAACTTATCACCCAGCTTTGTATTGTTTTATCATCACCAAAGGCATAATCCCAACATGCCTGTTGCTCTAACTCTAGATGTTCTAACGCATTTACTGGGCATATGTTTACGCAGGCATTACAGTTATTACAAATATTATCTTTTAACTTGTCACACTCTAATTCTTGTTCACATAAAACTGCTCCCAGCCAAACCATACTTCCAAATTCTGGTGTAATAAGCAAAGAATGTCTTCCTATCGTACCTAATCCCGCTGCCTGTGCCGCATGCTTTTGAGAAATAATAGAACGCCATCTCTTAGTGTTTTCGTCCCATTGGCTTTCATTTGTTGGAATTGGTACACAAACGATTTGATATTTTTCCATTTCAATACAAAAATCAAGAGCAATTGCATCCATTTTGGGCGTAATAGAATTTCTCACTCTTGTATAAGGTACAGGAGAATTACAACTTAGAGTTCCTATCGGAAATCTACATCCAAAAGAAATAACCGATTTGCAAGTTGGCAAAACATCCGTAGGATGATACCCTTTAGGGGCGTCATTAAATCTATCTATACTCGCTATTCCACATAAATCTGCTCCTAATCCAAACAGAATTTCTTTGACCTGTTTATTATCAATCATAATATATCCTCGTCATATCAATTCCGATTATGATTTGATGATTTTTAAGGGAAATATTAGCTGTTATATTTTGTTATTAAAATCTCTGCTAACCCTTGAAAACATTAAGTTTATCGCAGGTGGGCTTTCCCTTAAAGTTTCCCTTGTGTTATATCTTCCCACAGGACATTACGAACCCTAATAAGGGAAAAATGAGAGAAACAAAATCATATAAAACATTATAACACAAAATATACGAGAATTGGTAAACTGATCGAAATGACAATATCAGAAATGCTTTAAAAAATCAATGAAAAGAGGACAGATAAAAGATGAATATTATTTATGCAGCATACAATATCCACCATAACAGCATTGACGTATACACCTATGCAGGTTACTTCTTGCGGATAGACTGCAACAAAGCAGAAGAAGGTTTGAAAACTACTCCCTGCTCAGAATGTGCCTTAAATGCTTTGGCAATAGATGAACCGCTTGAATACGCAAGATTGTATCTTGAAGAAAATATGCAGATGCGGGTGGATGCGGAGAATTCTCTGGATTTATGGTAAAAAATCATTTAATACAACCTCCCCCACAGCATAACTGAGGCCGCTGAAAAACATTCTATTTTTTGATATTAAATTATTGATGTACGCAAAAATCCACCCGTTTTGAATGGACGGATGGATTTTTTATGATTCAGATAAAGATTTCCTTTATTTCAAGAGATATAGTCCCTTATTTTTCATTTATCA
>ERZ808054.766-NODE-766-length-24490-cov-4.610208_pt1 | contig 24490 bp, 22 predicted proteins | sample MGYA00380201_ERZ808054 | MGnify/ENA primary metagenome ERZ808054 (study PRJEB31490, sample SAMN06133419) | mouse gut metagenome | isolation source: Z5_2 | host: mice | place: China: Chengdu | collected 2015-05 ...
CAGCATTTTCTTCAAACAATTTTCTGTCAATAGGCATACCATGATCATCCGCAAATTGACAGACAAATGTGATTGTAACTCTTGTATTGCCCTCCCTAAAACAATGCACTTTCCATAAATCAGCCATATCCTGTGAAAGAAATTCCGCCTGTTCAGAAATATCCATCTCTCCCCAGTTTCTGCGATTCATTCTATCCAAAACATATCCGGCCTGCTCTGCAATCTCTTCTGGCTGCGCATATTCTATAGACATATACCCTAATATAGCTTCTTGCTTTTCCATAGATACAGTCCGGGGAATACCTGCCCAATCATAAAGATCCCTAAAAATGTGATAGTGCATTTTACAGTAAAGTTCAAAATTGTAATCACCCATTAACGGCTCATACGCAAGTTCATGAATCGCATTGCAGGCAAATTCCACTTCTGCCAGATCCAAAGCCGCACTATTCTTGATCCCCATATTATTTTTCAGGATATCGCAGTCATCATAGAAATACGGATCGCGCATTATGATTTCCCCTCGACAACTTTATATTTCTTGTAAAGTACCCTACGGATATCATCCCCTGTCATCTCGCCTTTTTTTTCTTTATCGACAAGTTCAAGAAAATCATCAGATGGTTTTATTCCGTCTAATTGCACAATACCGATCGCATACTCCCACGCCTTTGCATTTTCCATAGCAAAATTCCTTTCAAAACGAGCTAACTCCCATCGCTTTTTTCCTTTCTAAACCGCTCTCCCTCTGTCTGATCGTACAGCCTCGTCAGGTTTGTCCTTCAATTGACCTCACCCCACTCCTCATCGTGCGCGATCTCGATCTTCTTGTCGCGTATCATCAGATCCTTAACTGCCGCCGCCGCTGTCTTGCCATGAAACAGCACCTCGTTCACCTGCTCTATGATCGGCAGTTCGACATGATATTTTTCTGCCAGCCGCATCGCCGCCTTTGCAGAGAACACGCCCTCGACCACCATCCTGACCTCCGCCATCGCCTCCTCCATCGTCCTGCCCTGTCCGATGAGGATCCCGGCACGCCGGTTGCGGCTGTGCATGCTCGCGCAGGTCACGATCAGATCGCCGATGCCGGACAGCCCGCAGAATGTCTCGAACCTGCCGCCCATCTCCATGCCAAGCCTTGCGATCTCCGTGATGCCGCGCGTGATGAGCGCCGCCTTTGTGTTGTCGCCATAGCCGAGTCCGTCCGCGATACCCGCCGCCAGAGCGACCACGTTTTTGAGCGCCGCGCCGAGCTCGATGCCGAGCACATCCGGACTCGTGTACACCCGGAACACATCACTCATAAATACTGTCTGGATAAACTCCGCCGTCTTTCTGGTCTTTGCGCCGACCACGATCGTGGTGGGGATGCACTTTCCGACCTCCTCCGCGTGGGAAGGTCCCGACAAGACCGCCACATCCGCCTGCGGTATCTCATCCTCGATCACCTGTGAGAGTGTCATCAGCGAGGACTCCTCGATCCCTTTTGCCACATTCACGATGATCTGCCCTTCTGCCACGTATTCTTTCATGCTGCACGCCGTTGCCCTTGTGAACGAGGAAGGCACTGCAAGTACCAGAATGTCCTTTTCTTTCACGGCATCCGCAAGCGCTGTCGTGAACACGATATCGTCCGCGAGCTTCACACCCGGAAGTTTGTCCTTATGCTCATGCTCCCTGCCAAGCATGTCGATCTCATCCTTCAATGCCGACCACACCGTGATATCGTGTCCGTTGTTGTGCAGCAGCACTGTCAGCGCGATTCCCCAGCTGCCTGCTCCGATCATTCCTATCCTTGCCATATAGCACACCACCCTTTCCTTTATTGCATCATTTTACCGTATATTTTCTCTGCATTTGCCCGGGACCGCCCCGTCTTCATCGCTCTTCTCTCTTGTTAATATACGTCTTTCTCTCCTCTTTATGTATCAGCCGCTTAATGTTGGCGCGGTGTCCCCAAAAGGCGAGCAGCGCCAGCAGTACCGTCACGAGGTAGAGTTCATTTAACGCCGCCTGATCCATTCCCCACACTCCCATCTGTCCGAAGATGACCATCTCCGCGATCAGCACGATCTCCACCACCAGCGAGCCGAGCGAGACGTAGTGCGTCGCAAAGAAGATCCCGAAAAAAGTGATGACCTGCGGAATGAGCATATACGGGTGGAAAAAGATCACAAGCCCCGCCGTGCAGGCGATCCCCTTTCCGCCCTTAAAGCCCAGATAAAAAGGAAAATTGTGTCCCAGGATCGCTCCCGCTGCCGCATAGATCACAAGCAGATACAAGATGTCGCCGTACTGCGCCCGAAACAGCAGTCTCACAACCATCATGGCAAGTCCTGTCTTGAGGATATCGCAGAGCAGCACGATCGCGCCCGCCTTTTTCCCGAGGACACGCAGGGAGTTTGTCGTTCCCGCGTTGCCGCTCCCATGCTGTCTGATATCGATGCCGTGCAGCTTCCCGTAGATGTACGACGTCTGAAAACAGCCAAAAATATAACCGATCAACAAGCATACCAACCGAATCATTTTCCAAATACGACCTTTCTAATTATTATGTTATGATGATTTTTGATAATGATTTATTTCTTGTCCTCTTTCCGCTCCCTGATGATGAATTTCAGCGGGGTTCCCCTGAAACCAAACGTCTCCCTGATCTTGTTCTCAAGATATCTGGTGTATGAAAAATGCATCAGCTCTTTGTCGTTGACAAACACCACAAACGTCGGCGGCTTCACACCAGCCTGCGTCGTGTAGAAGATCTTGAGCCGCTTTCCCTTGTCCGAAGGCGGCTGCTGGAGCGCCACTGCCTCTGTGACGATCTCGTTGACTACACCGGTCGAGATGCGCATGGACTGGTTTGCGATCACCATGTCGATCGTGTCAAACAGCTTGCCCAGCCGCTGTCCGGTGACTGCGGAAATGAACACGATCTCCGCATACAGCATGAAGGACAGCGTGTTGCGCACTTTTTCCGTGAAGCGGTATATGGTCTTGTCGTCCTTTTCGATCGCATCCCACTTATTCACCGCAATGATGATACCCTTGCCCCTGTCGTGTGCGATCCCCGCGATCTTGGCGTCCTGCTCTGTGACACCCTCCACCGCATCGATCACCAGCACCACCACATCGGCGCGCTCCACCGCGCTCACCGTGCGGATGATCATGAAGCGCTCGAGCTCTTCCTTGATCTTATTTTTCCGGCGAAGCCCGGCTGTATCGATAAACACATATTCTTTGTCATTGTACACGATCTGTGTGTCGATGGCATCCCGCGTCGTACCCGCGATATCGGACACGATCACGCGCTCCTCGCCCGCGATCCTGTTGATGATGGACGATTTCCCCACGTTCGGTTTCCCGACAATGGCGATCCTCGGTCTGTCGTCCTCCTCCTCCGTCAACGCATCCCTGTCAAAATATTCCGTCACCGCATCGAGCATCTCGCCCAGTCCGAGTTTGTTGACCGACGAGATCGGATGCGGCTCGCCGATACCGAGATTATAAAATTCGTAGACGTCCGCCTCCATCTTGGCAAAGCTGTCCACTTTATTCACGACAAGCACTACCGGCTTGTGGCTCCTTCGGAGCATGTCAGCCACCTTCGAGTCCGCATCCACAAGCCCCTGGCGCACATCGACCAGAAAAATGATCACGTCCGCCGTATCGATCGCGATCTGCGCCTGCTCGCGCATCTGCGACAAGATCACATCCTTGCTGTCCGGCTCGATACCGCCGGTGTCGATCATGGTAAAATTCCAGTTCAGCCAGCTCACATCCGCATAAATGCGGTCCCTGGTAATGCCCGGTGTGTCCTTCACGATCGAGATCTTGTCCCCGGCAAGCATATTGAACAGCGTCGATTTCCCCACGTTCGGGCGTCCCACGATCGCTACGATCGGTTTCTTGGTTCTTTGTTCCATTGATCCTGTATCTCCATTTCTATCCGTATTTTTCCGTATTTTTGTTTCTATTTACCAAATCAGCCAAAATCTGTCATGCGCCCCACAGTATCACTTCTATATATTATTATATTTATATATCATTATATTATTGAATAATATTATTTGAATACCGTTATTTCAGTATCGCATCCAGCAGATCCTGCCCGCTTGATTTTACAATATCTATCGGCACTTGTAAAGCTTTTTCGAGCTCGGCGAGCGTCATATCGTCGAGGAACACCGTCTCACCGCTCTTTAGCACATTCTGCGGCAGCAGCAGCCTGTCCCCCAGCGCCTTTCCTTTGAGCTGTGCCAGCAGATCCTGCCCTGTCAGCAGACCTGAGACCGTGATCATCTCCCCGAAAAAGTCATTGCGAACCGCATAGACATGGATCTTTATCTGCGGAAACGCCGCCGTGATCCGCCCTGCCATATCTGAAATGAAGCTGCAGGCGAGCTTTCCCGTCGCGATCGACAGTTCTTTGGGCGCGATCTCCACATCGCCCGCCTGCCGCAGCGCATCAAATGCCGCCTGAAACTCATCGATCAGAAGCCGCAGCATGCCGACACCGTTCTCAAGCTGCAGATAACCGTCATAGCGCTCCTCCTCTGGCAGCTCCTCACCGGCAAGGATATACCACTCGTCACTCGCATGGATAAAATGAACGCCATACTGCGGATAAAGCTCCGCCTGCCATCTGTGAATGAGCGCCAGCACCTGCCTGGCATCTTCTCTCGTGAACGGCTCGAGCGGAAACAGACCCTCGCGGTATCTGGACAGCCCGACCGGCACGACGGAGACACTCTCCAGATTCGGAAGGTACGCCGACAGATCCCTGATGCTCCTCTCCAGCTCCGCGCCGTCATTGATCCCCTTGCACAGCACGATCTGTCCGTTCATGGTGATCCCTGCCCTGGCAAGCTTCCACGCCTTTTCCAGCGCCTGCCCCGCAAAACGGTTGTTCAGCATTTTGCAGCGCAGCGCGGGATTCGTTGTCTGAAAGGAGACGTTGATCGGCGAAAGGCGGTATCGGATGATGCGGTCGACATCCGCATCGGACATATTGGTGAGTGTCACATAATTTCCCTGCAGAAAGGAAAGCCTCGAGTCGTCATCCTTGAAGTAGAGCGTGTCCCGCATTCCTTTCGGCATCTGGTCGATAAAGCAGAATATGCACTTGTTGCGGCAGGAGCGGTAATCGTCCATCAGCCCGTTCTCAAAGGTAATGCCTAAGTCCTCGTCATATTCTTTGTCGATTTCAAGAATCCATTCTTCTCCCGACGGTTTCCGGATCAGCACTTCGATGTATTCGTCCTGTGTATAGTACTGATAGTCAAATATGTCTTCTATCTTATTGCCGTTGATCTCGACAAGGGCGTCGCCCGCCTCAATGTCAAGCTCCCCGGCAATGCTCCCCGGCGCCACGCTGTCTACGATGTGTAAATGCTCTTTTTTCATGAATCCCTTTTCCTTTTCAAAATCCTTTATAGCATAATAATACTAGAAATTTCTTGACGTGTCACTACCTGAATGATATAAAATATATTTGGAACGAGTTTTAGAGCGTGTACGAAAATATTTTCCGTCTTCAAACGCGCTCCAAGGCGGCTGTTCAGTTCTCTGAACAGTACCCAAGAAAAACAGAAAGGACTGTATGCCAATGTCATATCTGAAACAGCTCAAAAATGCCATGCCCGTAGCCCCGCTCAAACTGCTGGTTCTCAACAGCGCAGCGGAACTTGGAAATGAGGTCAACAATTATCTTGTGGACTTTCGCAGCAAGGTCAACAACGTATACATCAATGATCCCGCTTTTCAGGGTTACGCAGAACAAAACTATCTCTTCAGATTCGACACACCCCGCTTCAACAGCGGCGAGGGAAAGGCTGTTTTGGAGGAGACCGTGCGCGGAAAAGATCTTTTTATCCTCGTCGACGTGTGCAATCACAGCCTGACATACAAAATGAACGGTTACACAAACCACATGTCCCCCGACGACCACTATCAGGATCTGAAACGAGTCATAGCCGCGACAAACGGAAAAGCCCACCGCATCAGTGTGATCATGCCTTTCCTGTACGAAGGCAGGCAGCACAGGCGCAACGGAAGGGAATCCCTGGACTGTGCCTATGCGTTCAAGGAGCTCACCCAGATGGGTGTCCGCAATTTCATCACGTTTGACGCCCATGATCCCAGGATACAGAATGCCGCACCGCTGAACGGTTTTGACAATTTCACAGCGCATTATCAGTTTACAAGGGCACTCCTGCGCGCGGAGAAGGACCTGATCCTGGACAAGGATCATATCATTGTCATCTCGCCCGACGAGGGAGCGCTGGACAGGGCGATCTATTTCTCCACCGTGATCGGCGCCGACACCGGTATGTTTTACAAGCGGCGCGACTATACCCGGATCGTGAACGGCAAGAACCCGATCGTCGCCCACGAATTTCTCGGAAACGAGATCGAGGGCAAGGACATCATCATCATTGACGACATGATCTCATCGGGCGACAGCATGATCGACACCGCCAGACAGCTCAAAAAAATGAAGGCGAAGCGCGTGTTTATCTGCACTACATTCGGAATCTTCACAAACGGTCTTGCCGCATTTGACAAGGCATATGAGGAGAGGGTGTTTGACCGGGTGATCACGACCAATTTGAGCTACCGCCCGCCCGAACTGTTGACCAAACCGTACTATCTCGAGGCTGACATGAGCAAGTTCCTCGCTTCTATCATAGACTTCCTCAATCACGACCTGTCCATCGAACAGGTGACAACTCCTACCGAGAAGATCCAGAATATCATAGAACTTTATCTCAACGGCAACGAGATCTTTAAGATATAAAAACGAGCAGGCGTACGCCTGCTCGTTTTTATGCACACGGGCACCTCAAGGAAGCATGTCAGCAAAAGCTGACGGGTGCCCGGCGCGCGCGTAGGGGAGAAGGTCATTCCCCTACGCGATTAACTCGATACAACTATCCGATGCAGATTCTCTGGAAATTCTTCTTCCCCTTTTTCAGGACAAACTCTTCTGCGAACGAGTCTTTGGTGTATGCCGCCTTCGCGTCAGTGACCTTGTTCCCATTGACAGACACACCGCCCTGCTCCACGGCACGTCTCGCCTCCGACTTCGATGCGGTCATGCCCGCTGTGACGAGAAGTGTCAGGATATCTATACTGCCGTCCGCAAAGTCTCCGTCGGAGAGCACGGTCTTTGGCATGTTCTCTGAGTTCGCCCCGCCCGCAAACAGCGCCGCGGCTGCCTCCTTCGCCTTCTGTGCCTCCTCCGTGCCGTGCACCAGCTGTGTCAGTTCAAACGCGAGGATCTCCTTTGCCTTGTTGAGCTCGCTGCCCTCCCATTTCTCCATCGCCTCGATCTCCTCGAGCGGAAGGAATGTGAGCATTTTCAGACATTTGATCACATCTGCATCCGACACATTCCGCCAGTACTGGAAGAACTCATACGGCGAAGTCTTCTCCGCGTCGAGCCACACCGCGCCCGACTCGGTCTTGCCCATCTTCTTTCCCTCGGAGTTGAGCAGGAGATTGATCGTCATGGCGTATGCGTCCTTGCCGAGCTTGCGGCGGATCAGCTCCGTGCCGCCGAGCATATTGCTCCACTGGTCGTCCCCGCCAAACTGCATATTGCATCCGTATTTCCGGAACAATGTGTAGAAGTCAAAGCTCTGCATGATCATGTAGTTAAACTCAAGGAATGTGAGCCCTTTCTCCATGCGCTGCTTGTAACACTCCGCGGCGAGCATGCGGTTCACGGAAAAATGCGGCCCGATCTCGCGCAGCACGTCCATATAATTCAGGTCGAGCAGCCAGTCGGCATTGTTGACCATCATCGCCTTGTCCTCGCCAAACTCGATGAACCTGCTCATCTGTCTCTTAAAACAGTCCACATTGTGCTGGATCATCTCCGTTGTCATCATCTTGCGCATGTCGGTCTTCCCTGATGGATCCCCGATCATCGCCGTGCCGCCGCCGAGCAGGGCGATCGGCTTGTTCCCTGCCATCTGGAGCCGCTTCATCAGACAGAGCGCCATGAAGTGCCCTACATGCAGGCTGTCCGCCGTCGGGTCAAAACCGATGTAAAAGACTGCCTTCCCGTTGTTGATCATCTCCTTGATCTCGTTCTCGTCTGTCACCTGGGCGATCAGACCTCTTGCCACCAATTCATCGTACAACTGCATTTCTTCCTTCTCCTTTCATACTTGCCCGATCGGGCATTCCCAATCGGGCATGCCCAGTTCCTTCATCGCACTGAGCCCGCGTGCAAGGGACAAAAAAATCGCCCCTTGAATGTTAATACGTTCAAAGGACGAGGTATAAACCACGTGTTACCACCTTTTTTCACACAGGACTCACGCCCTGCGCCTCAGCAAGTACGGGAAAACAAATCGAATGCTGCCGCATCCACTCACAAAGAGCTGCGCTTTTTGACCAACGAATATATATTTCCGATACTCCTCCCGATATAACGTTCGGGGACTCCGTCGCAGCCTACTTTTGCGCTGATCTGTACGCGCGCAGATTTCGGTGCGCAGCTCCAAGAGGTATTCCCTTTCACTTTCCCTTGCGCCTCTCATCAACCGGCGGCTTTCTGTAAGTTCCCATGAAAGCTACTTATTCTTTTCACAGCTTTTATCGATATTCATGATTGTATCAATTTGATCATCATTTGTCAATGAGATTTTCGAGGTTTACACACAAAACCTCCCGATCTTCTCCAACAACTCGTCAGCCTTATCTGTATGGATGTTCATCTGCATCATGCGGCGAAATCCCTTGCTCAGCAGACCCATGATCGACTTGGCGTTGATCACGCTGTCCCCCACAAAGATCTCGATATCATAGGCGCACATCTCCGTCTGATGTACGAACTCCATCACATCATCCACGTCCGACAAAAAAATATTTCTGCTAATCATAATAAAACTCCCCTATCCTTCTATTATTCTAAGCACATATTCAAAGTACACTTTCCTGCACCACCCCTCATTTTGGCGCGGAAAACTTTATAATTTTTTGCAACCCGTTTCTTGCCTATAATATAGTATTGTTTCCTGTTTTTGTCAATCTACGAAAATAACATTTTTTGTACTATAAAGTCCAATTTTTTATCTATTTTGCACAATATTCTTCGAACCCTATCGCCCTCGGAAAATGGGACGGGCAGATCGCCAGAATGTTTTTGCATGGCTTGATGCATCTCAACCACTATGCTTTCTCACGGACTTCGCAGCGTAGTGCGAAGTCCTGGGCTGAACTATTACGATGCGCTCTGGCAGTCAAAAATTATGTATTGATTTTGTATCTGCAAACGTCTATAATGTAGACGGAATGAAAATGAGCAGCGGTCCTGCACCGCTGCAAAATACGATCGATATCACGAAAGAGGGGGAATGAAATGGAATCGTATATCATGTTCAAAAATCTGGCTATCATTATCGTCGCCGCAAAGGTATGCGGCATTGCAGCCAGAAAATGTAAGGCGCCGCAGGTCGTGGGCGAGATCATTGCGGGGCTGCTGATCGGTCCAAGCATTTTGGGCTGGGTGGAACAATCTGATTTTCTGGTCAAACTCGCCGAGGTCGGTGTTGTGCTGCTGATGTTCTCGGCAGGACTCGAAACCGACTTGAAGGATCTGATGAAGACAGGCCCGATCGCGACGCTGATCGCCTGCGCAGGCGTATTTATCCCATTAGTGTGCGGTGCGCTGCTCTATATGGGATTCTACGGCGTCGCGCCGTGGGGTTCCGAGGAATTTTACAAGGCTGTTTTTGTCGGCACGATCCTCACTGCGACATCCGTGAGCATCACCGTGGAATCGCTCAAGGAGATGGGCAAATTAAAGGGGCATGTCGGAACGACCATACTGAGCGCGGCGATCATCGATGACATCATCGGTATCATCGTACTCACTTTTGTGATCGGATTCAAGAGCCCGGATTCCAACCCTATGACTGTTCTGGTCAATACGGTTTTGTTCTTTGTGTTTGCCATCGTGATCGGATTTGTCTTTTACAGGCTCTTCCAGTATGTGGACAACAAATACCCGCATACCAGGCGCATCCCGATCCTGGGTCTGGCATTCTGCCTCGCCATGGCGTACATAGCAGAGAAATATTTCGGCATCGCCGACATCACAGGCGCATACGTGGCGGGGATCATCCTCTGCTCTATCCGCGACTCCAGCTACATCGCGGAGAAAATGGACATCAATTCCTACATGCTGTTCGGTCCTGTCTTCTTTGCGAGTATCGGTCTGAAGACCAATGTCGAGAGCGTGAACATGAGCATCCTGCTCTTTTCCATCGCTTTTGTCGCTGTCGGACTGATCTCGAAGATCATCGGCTGCGGACTGATGGCGCGCATCTGCAAGTTTAACGTCCTGGATTCGCTAAAGATCGGCGTGGGCATGATGACGCGCGGGGAGGTCGCACTGATCGTGGCACAGAAAGGTCTCTCAGCCGGTCTGCTGACTCCCGTGTATTTCACGTCGGTGATCTTTCTGATCATCGTCTCCTCGATCTCGACGCCGATCATATTGAAGATATTGTACTCAAAGGATGCTGCTTCCCCGACATAGATCGTCGGGGAAGTTTTTACTTGAATCTGTCACGATTTTGTTATAGACTTTTTGTGATCTGCAATTTTCATATCGATAGACTCAGGAGGACGAACAATGGCAAAGATACTTGTTGTGGAGGACAATCACGACTACCAGGAATTACTGCAGAATTTTCTCGAGAATGCCAATTATGAAGTCACAGCCGCCAGCGACGGCGTCAGGGCTGCCGAGTGCGCCGCCGCCCAGTCTTTTGACCTGATCCTGCTCGACCTGATGCTGCCCGGCATCGACGGATTTGAGGTCTGCAAGTCTATCCGCGAGAAACATGACACTCCTGTCATAATGCTGACGGCGCTGGACAGCGAATCCTGCCAGATGCGCGGCTACGGGCTTGGCATCGACGACTATATCACCAAGCCTGTCTCCATGGCGCTGCTCCTGCAAAAGGTCGAGGCAGTGCTGCGCAGGACCATGCCGTCCACCCTGCGGCACGCGCAAAACGCACCAAATGTACTGCATTTCGAGGATCTTTCCCTCGATCCCGAGACACATACGGTCCGCGTCTGTGATGCGCCTGTCGATTTCACACTGCGTGAATTTGAGATCCTGCAGGAGCTGATGCACTCACCGGGCGCTGTCGTCACCAGAAAGACACTGGTCGAAAAGCTGTGGGGCTACGACTTTTCGATCAGCGATACGCGCATCGTGGACACACACATGAAAAATATCCGCCGGAAACTGGGCGCGGCAGACTGCATCGAGACGGTCCGCGGCGTCGGTTACAGGCTGAAAAGGAGACCTGATGGGCAAACTGATGCATAAACTGACCACAAAGACTTTTTTCCTGCTTCTCATCCTGTCGCTGACGATCATTTTGTCCGCCTACGGCTGTATCTGGCTTTTCCTCCCCTATGCGGACCAAAAGCTTGCACAGCGCAGTCTCGACCAGCGGACACAGCAGTTTGTGTCCTGCCTGTGGATGACGGCAAGAGACGACAGCGAACCTCTCTTCACAGACTTTATCCGCCAGACCGGCGCCGAGCTTTTCCTGCTCGACAGTGATGGGGATGCGGTCAGTCCGTTTACATTTCAAAAGTATCAAAAGCAGGACTGGGCAGACGGCGGAACGTTGCCAGAAGACCGCTATCCGTTTCGCTTTGCGGACTCTGACGGCGAGTATGTGCTCATCACCCGCCATAACCCTTCACGTTCTGACGAGATCGCAGCCGCGGTGCGGAAAAGTATTCCCTTTGTCGCGCTGCTGATCCTCCTGCTCTCCTTTGTCAGCGCGTTTTTGTTCTCGCGCTACACCACAAAGCCGATCATCCGCATCAGCGGCATCGCGGACAGGATCGCGAATCTTGATTTCAGCTGGTACTGCCCTGATCTTCGCGGGGACGAGATCGGCGTCCTGTCACAGAGCATCAACGAGCTGTCCGACAAACTGCACACCGCACTCGACGAGATCCGGCGCAGGAATGACCGTCTCGAGGATGAGATCCTGCTCGAGAAAGAACGCGAGCGCCGGAGAATGCTCTTCTTTTCAGGTGTCTCCCACGAGCTCAAGACGCCGATCGCTGTCGTGATCGGACAGCTGGAAGGCATGCAGGCACAGATCGGCGTGTACAAAGACCGCGAAAAATATCTCGCGCGCAGCGCGGAGATCCTGCAGTCCCTCAACAGCTTTATCAAGGAAGTCCTGCTGGTCTCCCATATGGATATGCAGGCAGAACCTGCGATGACCACCGTTGATCTGTCCCGTCTTCTGGCGGTTCTGACTGATGACTATATGGACTACGCGCAGCCGCTCGCCATCCGTTTTTCCATTGATATCGAACCCGGTGTCCAAACATACGGGGATGCGATGCTTCTGAAAAAAGCGCTCGGAAATGTGATCGGAAATGCTGTCACCTACTCGCCCGAACACGGCAGCGTCACCATAAAGCTCACCCGCGCTCACGGCAGTGCGACACTCACTGTGGTCAATGCAGACGCACATATCGATGAGACGGATCTGCCGCACCTCTTTGAGGCTTTTTACCGCGCAGACCGATCCGCAGCGCACGGCAGCGGGCTCGGGCTCTACATCACGAAGATGATCTTTGAGAACAATCAAGTCAGCCACTCCATCGAAAACACCGGGGACGGCGTAACGTTTACTGCCGTCTTTTTGACCGCCTGACCTTTTGCGCGCTCCGCCATGATCGATCCGCAAAAAGGCCTCTCAACACAAACTCCACATAAACTCCACAAAAATACACACAATCTCCAGACAACTCCCGCAGTATTTATGATAAAATGGATCCATCACATAAATGCAAAGGAGTTGTATGGAGTTTTATGAAAATCGATGTCGACCATATCACCATGATCTATCCATCGGGCAAGAAGGCGCTGCAGGACATTTCCCTCCGCGCCGAAAGCCCAAACTTCATCGGCGTTCTCGGTCCGAACGGTGCCGGGAAAACGACGCTGATGAAGCTGTTGATCGCAGGACTTCTGCCCACCAAAGGTGAGATCCTTCTGAACGAAAAGCCCCTGCTCTCACAGGAAAAGTATCTGAAATCGCAGCTCGGCTACCTGCCGCAGAGCTTTGGACTGTACGATGAATTGACAGTCTGGCAGTTTCTCGACTACATGGCAGCTCTCAAAAATATCAAGGACTCCAGAGCGATCGCCGAAGTGCTGGAACGCACAAACATGACAGGGCAGAAAAAGACACGCATACGCAGTCTTTCCGGCGGTCAGAGGCAGCGCGTCGGGATCGCGCAGGCACTGCTCGGCAATCCGCAGCTGATCATACTCGACGAGCCGACTGTCGGTCTCGACCCCGAGGAGCGTGTCAAGTTCCGCAATATTTTCTCGGAGATGGCGCAGGACAAGATCGTCCTGCTCTCCACACATATCGTCGAGGATGTGCAGGCAGTCTGCAACCGTGTGCTTGTGATCCACGACGGTCTGATCCTCTTTGACGGTACGCCGTCCCGACTCATCGCGCAGACGGAGAACCATGTCGGGATCTATCACGCACAGCCAGGCGATGCCGTCCCGGACGGATGCCAGATCGTCTCCAAAGTCCATACGGCTGACGGAATCCGCTCCCGCATCGTCGCAGAGCACCTGCCCCCATACGCGCAGCCCTGCGAACCGACGCTGGAAGACGCCTACCTGTACTGCATCCATCGTCCCCAAAACCGTATCGATCCACGAGAGGAGCCTGCCGCAAAATGAAACGTATTCTTTTTTCCTTTTACCGTGTTGAGTTAAAGCGTCTGCTGACGTCCCGGAATGTGATCACAGCAGCAATCCTGTCCATGCTCTCGCTGCCTCTGGGCAATCTTCTGTATGAACACTCTTCCCGTGTCATGTCAGCCCACTATATCATGACTCCGGTGCTGACGGGAACGACGGTCGGTGCCGTTGTGTGGGCTGTGGTCATGATCATGGAGAGTGACAGACTGCAGCGCAGCGGTGTGCATATCCTGACAGATGCCGTCGCACCGCCTGCATCTTTGTCCGCCGCAAGAACGCTTGCGCTGTTGACGATATCCATGATCGTGACTGCACTCACCGCACTGGTCTATCTGCCCTACACTGCAGCCAGGATGTCCTACTTGTTCTCGCCGGGCTTTTACTTTGCCAATTTTGCAGTCTTCATGCTCCCGACCTGGTGGATCTCTATCCTGCTCGCGGATGCGCTCTACCAGATCACGCGGCGCGTAGAAGGCTCTGTCATACTCTATACCGCAATAGCTGGCGTAAGTGTCAGCGGTATCGCCTCCTCCGATTATTTCATGCGCTGGATCAATCCGTTTGTCATCACATACTCCGACGGTTTCCCGTCGATCTGGCCTCTGCGCATCGGGCTGTACACCCGCGTCATATGGATCTGCATCGCGCTGGCGTTTTGGCTGATATCTATGTTGTGTATCCGCAGATATCAGAGAGGGCTGGTCTTTTCATTCCGCAAAAACGTGCAGAAACTTTACATCCTGGCTCCTGCTGCCGTGTCTGCCGCAGCCGCGGTCTGTCTATGGCACTTCCAGCCCTTTATCGACCACGGACCCGACTATTTTGACTATAATCCGGAAATAGTCCTGGAGATCGATGACGCCAACAGGATCAGTTCGATCCTGTACAGCCTTGAATTCGACCCTGCATCGGGAACACTCTCTGCAAAGGCAGAATATGACATACAAGTCCCATACCGCGGGGAGACGCTGCTCTATCTCAACCCCGGTTACAGGATCACCAGCATGTCCTACGACGGCGAAAAGGTGCCTTTTCGCACAGTGGACAGCGATATAAACGGGCAGCGCCCAACCTACTTCGAGCTCCCGGAACAGCTTTGCGACAAGACCCTCGTGATCGAGTACAGCGGCTTCCCCACACAGGGAAAATGCTGGTCTTCCTCCCTGGTGATGGACACGATCGACCGTGACTATATCACACTGTCCACATGTGCGATCGTTCCCCTGTTGGAAAACTACTATACCGGTGTTGACAATGCCGCTATAGCCAAGATCACGATCCCCGACAATCTGACGCCTTTCCTGAACCACGCCCGCATGACACAGTGTGTCGACAACGGCGACGGCACAAAGACCTGGACAGAGCGATGTCCCAAGTATCTCCTTGATCTCACGGCAGGGTATTACACCATCGATACGTTCAATATCGGTGAGCTGGAGGTCGATTTCTCCTACGGAACCGCGTACGAAGAGACTGTCAGGGAAAATGATATCCAGCAGGCGATCATCGATATTCTCACATACTGCAGTGACCATTACGGAGAACTCTTTTCGGCGGATGACGGTCATCTGCTCCTGCGTCAGGAGAGCTCCATGTCCATGGGCGGTTATGCCGTAACCGGTGTCTCCACATGGTTTGAGACAATACTGGCTCCGGATACGCTGTGCGATACGGACAAGGGTGCCAGTGCGACAGAAGTCTTTATCCACGAGATGATCCATCAGTGGTGGGGCGGACTTGGACTCTCCTGCACGAATGAGGAGCTGTGGAGCCAGGAAGGGCTGACTGTCTACTCGACTTACCGCCTGGTCAAAGAGAAATACGGTGCGCTCTATGCGCAGCAGTACTATGTCGATGCGTGGAAGAAATCCGTTGACGGGCAGAACCGCAGTTTCTACAACCGCCACCCGGAATATCTGGCGCTGCTCCCGGAACTGTATCAGTCCCAGATCGCCTCCGCAAACAGAGGGATCAACCGGTATCAGCGCATGCCCCTGATGATCCTGAAAGCGGAGGAACTGGTCGGGGGCGAGGAGCAGATGGACGAGATCCTGCGCCGGATGTACGCGGATCAGGATCAATATGAAAATGGATTTGGTTTTGAAGATTTTTTGCGATACTGCAATCTGACAGAGGAGGATCTGAACCTTGAATAAAAAATGTTTTCTCAAAATATTGTGCTATGAACTGCGGCGGACACTTCTGAACAGACTCTTTCCGGGACTGCTCCTCGTGAATGGTCTGTACGCATGGTTCCTGCTGTCCTATGATATTGTCCTGGGCACTGCGTACACAGCCCCTTTTTCCGTCTGGAGCTACTGCACCTATCTCGGCAAGACACTCCCGGTTGCGGCAGTCACTGTTCTGCTGTTGTTGTCCAACTATTACAGCCGGAAGCAAAAGCAGATCGAAGAGCTGACAGCTGCCACCCCGATCCCGCCGTTTAGCCAGGTCCTGCTGCGGACGCTGGCAGCAGGCAGCTGCTTTCTGTTGATCTGCTTCGTGGAGATCGCGCTTTCACTTTTATTTTATATGCGCCTTTTCCGATTCCATGATTTTGCGCCATTCATACTGCCGACACTCCTGCTGATCCTGCCATGTTTTATACTCATCAACGGTCTTGGGCAGCTTCTCGGCAGCCTCCACCGCAGTCTGATCTATGCGCTGATGCTGCCCGCCCTTGCCTTGAACAGCATCCCGAGTGTCTTTGATCTCTTTGGCGCGGGATATTTCTCGACATTTCCGCTGACGCTCCCTGTCGGTGCGGACGGTGAACCGGCATTCACAGTGAGTGCCGCGTTTACCGCCACCCGCCTTTCATACCTTGTGCTGGGCATCGCATGCATCTGTCTCACCACAGTGCTCTCAGCCCGCAAGTCCAGGAAAGCATGAGATGATACATTGACATCCGTCATTCTGTCCCGGCTACTTCCACGCCCTCGATCCTTACCGCGTAAGGTCCGTCATACTCGTCATTTTGATAGCGCTCCCTGGAAAAAAGCATATTGCCCTGCACCGCCAGAATACTGCCGTTGACCGATCCGCCTGTCACCGGTGTCACTTTCTCACCGTCATACAATAACGCAAGCCGGATCTCACCTCCAAAATGCCCCGACATGCTATCCATCTGGAAATCAGAAAAACTCACGATGTGCAGATACGGGGCAGATTTCAGCTCTTCCATCGTCCTGCTGCCAACCGGCACTGAGATACTGGTATAATCTCCTGTGGGTTCGACGCCAAGGTAGTACGAACACCTGCACCCTCCGTGAAACATTTTCAATGTCCCGTTCTCTATGAGCAGACGGTCTTTCATCACGATACCCTCATCGCTGTAAGGCTCTTTTGCTTTGAGATATACCGTGAGCGCATCTCCCTGTACCGCGTCTCCCTGAACATGGTCTCCAATCTGATAATTGGAAAACTTCTGGTAAACGACACCTGCACTGGAACGCACACAGTAATACTGCAAGATCTCCTGCAGATTCCTTTCCGACAGAAGGATCGTGTATTTCCCTGCCCTGGGAGCCCGTTCTGCCTCCGCCCTTGACTGAGTCATCGCAAGCGCTTCCGCTACATCGCGGCGCAGTGCATCAAGATTTGCCTCGTGGTAAGAAAACTGATGGTATGTCTCCACATCCCGGGGGGCAATACACTGCACAACATACTCCCCGGAAACCAGATAAGTCTCATAGCTGACATCCACTCCCCTGGAATTTACGATCCGGCGAACAACGCGCTTTGTAAATACTTCCGCAGAATTGATAAATACCTTCTCAGAATTGTCAGCTTCATACAATGCCTCCACGATCTGGCGGGTGCTCTCCTCGAGACTCTGCCCTGCAAACTGACTGTCTGCCCTGACAAATTCCTCTCTTTTTCCGGAGTTCAGCTCATAGTATTCGTTGTTCACCAGCGCTGCCGCATGGTAAGCCCTCTGCAGTGTTTCCCTGATCTCTGCTGTCTCCATTTCCGGGTGAATGATGACCGACGACGAACCAAGCATCTTTTTCCCATCTTCCTCATGCGGACAGAACACGACAACAGCATAATCTGTCAGATCTGTCCGTCTCTTTAGATCCAGCTTTTTTCTGACAAAAAAGCATTCTACTGACTCCTGCACACTCTCAACAATGCGATATTCTTCTATTCCCAGCTGCGCTGACACAGCTTTGATCTGTTCAATCAAAATCTTTCCCTTCCTTTCCCATACGCTATCCACAACTACTGATTCATTATCCCAGACGGATCTTTGCCTTGATATACGGACCTCCGTCCGAGACTTTCACCCACTCCTTATATCCCTTTCCACACATACCGCTTCCGCCTAGATGCACGTTCTCTGACATCATGGAAATGGACTTTAGCAGATCTGGAACATAGCCTGTGAGGACGATCGGTGAAAAAATTTTCCCGGTCAGTTTCCCATCTCGGATCTCCCTTGCGATGTTGACCATGCACTGGATCCCCCAATTCTTTGGATCCTCCATGCCGCTCCTGGAATTTTCCAGCAGAAAACCATACTGGATCGATGCGATCATCTCCTCCACTGTATCTGATCCGCCCTCAAAAAAGGTGTTGGTCATGCGCGTATATGCCTTTCTGCGGAAACTCTCCCTTCTTCCGTTTCCGGTCGGCTCTGTCCCCAGCACCAGGGCAGACTGCAGGTCACTGATCCCTCTTTTCAGGATCCCCTTCTCGATCACTGTCGTGTCATGTGCCATCGTCCCCTCATCGTCAAAATAGTAAGTCGCCACCTCACTGGCTGCCGCGGCGCCATCGTGCATCGTGACAAGATCTGACGCTACGCGCTCTCCCACATACTGCTCCGCCTGCGCGCGCTTCTTCACAAACATATCCATCTCGACACCATGCCCAAAAGCCTCATGCACGATCATGCCGGTGACATCCGGTGAACAGATGCAGTCGTACTCCCCTGGAATGACAGACTCGCTGTCCAAGAGCTCCAGAACGACCTTCGCACATTCCTCGATATCCGCATCGATCTGCGAGAGAACCTCCGCACCGCCCAGATTGGAGTATGTCCTAAAATACGTCTTGAACTCCTCCCCTTTTGCCGCGACAAAAAACAATATTCCTGTCATCCACATCACATTCTGCTCCATCATGCAATTTCCCGAGGACTGGTTCCCTGACAGAAACAGTTTCGTATATTTCTGATAATTGCCCATCACCTGGCAATCCAGGATCTTATCGCTGAACGCCAACCCTTTCTCTTTGATCGCGGCAAGATGCGCCAATATCGCATCATCTCCCAGCACCTCGGGATCGATCTCATAATCCGTACTGTCACAAAACGCTGTTTCTACCCCGGCGGGCACATGGTATTCGCTCTCGCATAATCCTTCCGGCATAATTTTATCCGAGGATTCCACCAATTCCCTGATGTGGTCGCAGATGCCGTCCAGACATTCCTCCGAAATCTGATTGAAAGAATACTCTGCATAATGCTTTCCGTCAGACACTTTCACCACAAATCCCCTGGAAGTACCACGCTCCCCCTCACCGACACTCATATTTTTTCTTGAAACACTATAGTTTCCTGACTTTGCGTCCTCTGCCAGAATGGAAGCATACGGATACTGCTCCAACAACATATCCAATAATTTCTTTAACAGAGATTTCTTTCTCTGAATAAATAAGCTCTCCTGTACTTTCATGACTGCTCCTTCCTATCTTCTCTTTTTTCTCTTTTTTCTCTCTTCTGCGTTTTGCTTATAATCCCTGCCGGCGTGCTCCTTCCTCATTGATATGGATCAGCTTCATGCTGTTCATATCAAGCCGCCTGTAGAAACAGTTGTTCGCCACCCCCTTATATGATGTGTGACAGATATTTCCCTTCATCGGCCTGACTTTGTACACCAGCGAATTCTGCTCGCAGTTGACGAAGATATCTGTCAGTTCAAACTCATTGCCCGATGTCTTTCCCTTGTGCCACAGCGCATTCCGCGAAGTGCTCCAGAGCACTAATCTGCGCAGTCTGACCGACTCGAGCATCGCCTGCTCGTTGGTGTACGCCACAAGGATCACCTCGTTGGTGTCCGCATTCTGAACCGCGACAGGGATCACCTCCTGACCGGACATGCTCGCGATCTTCCTGAAATCCAGCTGCAATTCGTTTGTCTCTTCTATATAACCCATTCTCAATTTCTCCTTTTCCTCTCTCGACGACTATCCGTTCTTTACCGCCCAGCGCATCTTGGTGGAGCGTGCACGCCCATTCTGCCTGCACTCTTCTGCGGACGGGCGCAGGACCTCATCGGAGATGCCGCTGTATACGCCCTGCTTCTTCCCTTGCCTGAACGCTTTCTTGACCATCCTGTCCTCGCCGGAGTGAAACGTCAGGATCGCCACTCTGCCGCCTGGCGCCAGCGCGCCGGGAAGTTTGTCGAGAAACGCCTCGAGCACTTCAAACTCGCTGTTCACATCGATGCGCAGTGCCTGAAAGGTGCGCTGGCAGGTCTTTTTGACAAGATCCTTTTTCTCACTGTTGTCCGGCAGACCGGACAATGCCCTCTCTATGACCGCTTTAAGCTGTGTGGTCGTCTGTATGGGTTCCCTGCGGCGCAGTGTCCTGATCACTTCCGCAGCGATCTCTGCCGCAAAGGGCTCATCCGCGTTTTCCACGAGCATTCCCGCCAGCTCATCCTGTGTCAGTTCCTTCAGTCGATCTGCCGCAGATACGCCCTTTTCCGGGTTCAGCCGCAGATCAAGCGGTCCCTCCACCTTGTAGGAAAAGCCCCTGTCCGGGTCATCGATCTGCATGGACGATACCCCCAGATCCGCAAGGATAAAATCAAACGGTCCATGCTCCGCCGCGATCCGGTCGATATCGGCAAAGTTCTCCTGCAGGACTGTCAGGATCTGCGCCCCATATCCTGCGCGCTCCAGACGCTCCCTCGTCTTGACTATCTCGATCGGATCCACGTCAAGTGCACAGATATGCCCCTGTCCCTGCAGCCGCTCCAACATCCTGCGCGTGTGACCGCCATAGCCGAGCGTGGCATCCAGCCCTTTTTGCCCCGGCTGTATCTGCAGAAAGTCCAATATCTCATCGACCATGATGGACCGGTGCATCCCCGCCGGCGTGCTGCCCTTGCTGATCACCTTCTCGATCGTGTCCGCGTATTTTTCCGGGTTGTGCTCCTTGTACTTTTCCTCAAATTTTCTGGGATGCGTCCCCTTGTAGCGCACGCGCCTTTTGTGTTGCTGTTCCATATAACCCCTTTCTGTAACCTGTTAGCATTCTCATAAGTATTTTTATAAATATTTTTATAAATATTCTTTCAGCGACAGTTTTGTCTGCTCGCCGACCTGCTCGCTCACAAGTTCGAATAAGTTTTCTTTTGTTGCGAACAGATTCTTTGGATTTCTCCCAATGATCAGATACTGGTTGGAATCATCCAACTGCATTATCCCCTATCAATGTGGTTCAGGCATCGCAAAAAGCACTAAGCATCCTAAACCGAATTGATAAAAGCCCTTATCTTATTTTACCACACAATCTCAAAATTTTCCAGCATGTGTGCAATCAGGCAGGGGAACGACCGTTACAGGGAGCCGAAGGCTGAACTGTTACGAACGTCTCCACTACTCGGGTGCCCGTGCGCATAAAGAGGGGGCGATTCCTCGCCCCCTCATGCCCTTGCTACTGTAAGACATTCCGCACCTTTTCCTCGTATTCTTCCCTGGTGATGATGTCCATCTCATACTGCATCTGGATCTTTTTCAGCATCTCGAAGTTGTCAAACTTTTTCTGTGCTTTTGCCAGTTTTTCCTCGTACTCCTCGTACGTGATGACGTCCAGATCGCGTGCCTTGTCAAGCTTGCGCCTCTCACTCTCAAACTGGTCCAGCGCCTTTTTCCTGTCCTTTTCGATGGAATGCTGCCTGACCTGCTGATCCTTCTGTGAGATCTGCTCTGTGATCTCTGACACCTTCTCGAGATCCGGATTGATGGCATCTAATATGTCTGACACATCAAAGGGCGTCGTGCGGAAGGAATCTGCGATGTACGCGACATAGCGCTTGCCGATCTCCGCGTACTGGCTCTCCAGTTTCTTCTCGACTGCCGCCTTCTGAATCTTGAGATTGGCAAGCTCAGTCTGCTCCTTTGTCACATTGCCGATCTCCCTTACCACTTTCGTTGTCCTGTCAAAAAAATCCATCCTGTCTCCTCCTGTTTCCTGCAGCGTGCCCCCGCCCCGGGAGTACGCTGTTTACATTGCTTTCGTTAATATGTTATCCTCATTTTATCACCCGATGCAAAACTGTTCCACCAAACTATTTATAAACAATATGAAAAAAGGATAAAGCCCCTTTTCTTTACAGGAACATCCTCATCTGTTATACTGAAACTGCCGCTCAATGAGTAGTTTGCATAGGAAGGAGATTTTATGGAACCAGCAAAAACAGACAATTCATTTACAGAGAAAGACTATTACACCCTCCCCGACGATATGCGTGCCGAGCTGATCGATGGCAGATTCTACGACATGGCATCGCCAAACCGCATCCATCAGGAGATCATAAGCTTTTTTATAAAGAAAATCGGTAATTACATCGACTCCGAGAAAGGTTCCTGCAAAATCTACCCGGCTCCATTTGCCGTCAAGCTGTTCAATGACAGGAGGACGATCGTGGAACCGGATATCAGTGTCATCTGCGACCCAGACAAGCTCACGGACAAGGGCTGTTCCGGCGCGCCGGACTGGATCGTGGAAGTTGTTTCGCCGAGCAATGCTGTCCACGACTATGTTCGCAAACTGAACCTGTATGTCAAGGCAGGTGTTCGGGAATACTGGATCGTCAATCCGCAAAAACACACAGTAATGGTTTATGATTTTGAGAAAGAGGAACGATCGAATCAGTATAACTTCTGCGATGATGTCCCGGTCTGCATCTATGAAGACCTTATCCTGAACATGGACCAACTGCTTTAACGCAAAATCAACTGGAAAGGAGTCGCGTCTCATGTGAGCGCATGAGTAGAAATCATGAAAAACGGAGCCCTCTACATCCGCGTCAGCACCGACAAGCAGGAAGAACTCTCCCCGGACGCCCAGAAGCGCCTGATGTTGGACTATGCCCGGGAGAATAACATCATCGTCACAGAAGACAGCATCTACTGGGAGATCGGCATTTCCGGCCGGAAGGCAGACAAACGGCCGGCTTTCCGGCAGATGATCGCCGCAGCCAAATCCCAGGAACACCCCTATGATGTGATTCTGGTCTGGAAGTTCTCCAGATTCGCCCGGAATCAGGAAGAATCCATCGTCTATAAGTCTCTGCTGAAGAAAGCCGGCGTGGAAGTCATCAGCGTCTCCGAACCGCTCCCGGACGGTATCATGGGCGGCCTGATTGAACGAATACTGGAATGGATGGACGAATACTATTCCATCCGTCTGTCCGGGGAAGTGATGCGCGGCATGACGGAGAAGGCCCTGAGAGGCGGGTATCAGGCCAATCCGCCGTTAGGCTATGATCGTAAGAAGAACCAGACTCCGACCGTTAATGAGGCGGAGGCGGCGCTTGTGCGGATGATTTTCCGGATGTTTACGGAAGAGCACCTGAGCATGACGGCCATTGCCAAGAAACTGAACCTGGGTAAATACCCCACCAAACGGGGCGCACACTGGAATGTCACGCACCTGCGGTATCTTCTGGGCAATCCTTTCTACACAGGTAAAGTCCGCTGGAATTATGTCACCCATACAGAGGGCAAGCGCCTGAATGACTCTTCGGAATGGATTATTGCCGATGGTGTCCACGAGCCGCTGATCGACGAAGAGACCTTCCAGAAAGCGGCAAAACTTCTGAAACAGTCCGCTTCCACCGGCTGGGTCCACGGCCACATGCCGTCAAAACACTGGATCAGCGGGATCCTGAAGTGCGCTGCCTGCGGCGGTCCCATGACCTACTCTTCCGAGACGAGGCGCAACAAAGCCGCCTACCGCTGTCACAATCACATTGCCGGGACCTGCCCGGTGACAAACCGGATATTGGTATCCAGATTGGAACCGGCGATCCTGGAAGGCCTGGAACATTTTATGCAAAGTAAAGATCTGGGATATATCCGAAAGATCACGCAGGAAATTCCAGCAGACATGGTCACCGTTCTGAAAGAGCAGCTCTCTGATCTGCAGAAGAAAGAGAAGCGCGTCCGAAAAGCCTATATGGACGGCATCGATACGTTGGAAGAATACCGGGAAAGCCGGCAGGCTCTCACCCGGCAGAAAGAAGAGATCACCGCGAAACTGGAAGCTGTCGATCATCCTTCTTCCGCCATCACAGAACAGGACAAACTCCGGATGGTCCAGAATATCAGAGATGTGGTCCGGATCCTCCAGTCTGAAGATGCGGATATGGTCACAAAAGCAAATGCGATCCGCAGAATCTGTGAGAAGATCACATTTGATAAGGCAGAGGACCAGCTCCGTTTTTATTTCATCATGTAGCCTAGAAAATCAGGTAGAACCAGAATAATCAGATCAAACACAGGGCAGTAATATTGAATATACGGATTACACGAATTCATGATTGCATGTGTAAAATCCTGTCCTCCATGCCCCGCTGTCTTATGGCATCGGATCCGCCTGTCCTCCACAATCTTGAATCCCGGACAGGAAAACTGATCGTTAATGGAAGAGGTCCCTGACATCAGCGCTGCGGAAGAAGTAAACAC
>ERZ808054.768-NODE-768-length-24475-cov-33.845438_pt1 | contig 24475 bp, 31 predicted proteins | sample MGYA00380201_ERZ808054 | MGnify/ENA primary metagenome ERZ808054 (study PRJEB31490, sample SAMN06133419) | mouse gut metagenome | isolation source: Z5_2 | host: mice | place: China: Chengdu | collected 2015-05 ...
GTGCAGCATACCATCATCTCCTGTCTCTGTTATACCACTGCTGTCAACTTTTGGCTTTATTTTTGATTGTTGCTATAATTCAATGTTGGCGAGATAGCGAGTTGATACGCTTACTTCCTCTGCCAACGCTCTGCGTGTCATTCCTTGCGCTTCACGCCCTGCTCGTACATCCTCTCCAAAAGTTTCAAAACCGGGACAATCCTTGACCTCTGCCATATTACATCACCCAAGCACATTGTATAGTTCATACTCATTCTTTGGAATGATGCAATTTTCTCTTTATTTCCCTTTATAATTCATCTTTGTTGAATAGAAAGCCCTGTCTTACGTTGTATCAGCCATGAAATTGTGCTATAATCGAAGCGAAACTTTAGAAAAACGGGGTGCCCCATGTACGATGTAATTGTTATCGGTGCTGGCCCTGCCGGAAGTACCGCCGCAAAGATACTGGCTGAAAGAGGGCTTCACGTCCTGCTGGTAGAACGGCACAAACTCCCTCGCTATAAATCATGCTCCGGCGTCCTGATCCAGAAGTCAATAGATTTGGTGCGGCGCTACTATGGACAGGATGTACCGCTATCTGCAACGTGTACTCCGGTAGAAAACCGGGGCATGATCTTCACAGATGATAAAGGTCGAGAGTTCCGCTTTGAACAAGGCGGCTTGAACGTGTGGCGCAGTTCCTTTGATAACTGGCTAACGGAACAGGCGGCAGCGTCCGACGCAGAAGTCCGGGACGGCACCAACGCCATCTTCTGTGAGGAACAGGACAATTTGATCTCTGTCACGCTGCGGGGGGAATCCTCCTGCACAGAGCAGGCCAGATACGTCATTGATTGTGAAGGTGTCACCGGCATATTAAAGCGGCAGTTACTTGGGAACAGCCGGGATTATATCACGACTTTCCAGACGTTCAACCGGGGAACAATCCAGTTAGACCCGCACTACTTCTACGCCTACTTACAGCCGGAGTTGTCCGAGTATGACGCATGGTTCAATGTGAAAGATGAAATGCTGGTGCTGGGTGTTTCAGTCAAGAACACCAGCAGGATCAAGCAGTTCTATCAGCGGTTCATCTCCTACATGGAAACCCACCACGGCTTGCAAATCGGGCAGCAGGTCAAGGCGGAAAAATGGCTGATGCCCCATATCCGGCCCGGTTGCTCCGTCACCTATGGACAGGGCCGGGTACTGTTCGCCGGTGAGATCGCTGGGTTTCTCAATCCGATGGGCGAGGGGATTTCGGCGGGGATGGAGAGCGGCTACTGCGTGGCCCAGGCCATAGCAAATCACTTTGACGCTTTGGATATGATCTATGCAGATTACCAGCGGGACACCCAGCAGCTAAAGTCCTATATGGTGCGCCAGTGGAATTTTGTTGGCCGGATGGCTGGCACATTTTCGGAAATGATTATCTGAACAGAGATGAAGGGACGAGGTATGGATAAGCCTTGTCCCTTCATTCCTGTTAGGGAGTATAAAGTTCTCAAAAAATTTTTGAAAGCTAAGAGAAATTAGCAGTCCGTTTGTTTAATAGATGAAAGTTGAAACCGGGAACGACTTTGGAAAGGAGTGTATAGATGGATAACGGTGCAAGTAGCTACCGCCGTTTCCTTGAAGGTGATGATGAAGGAATTGTTGAAATAATCAGAGATTACAAAGACGGCCTAATCCTTTTTTTGAATCGCTATGTCAACAACATACATATAGCAGAAGAATTAGCAGAGGATACTTTTTTCAAAATTGTCACCAGAAAGCCACGGTTCACAGCAAAAGGTTCCTTCAAAACATGGCTATATACGATTGGCCGGAATATGGCAATAACTCACATCAGGCGCACCAAGAAAATTTTGGCTACTCCCATTGAGGTCATAGATGGGAACAGCGATGAATTTGATTTAGAAAAATCCTATATACGCGAGGAACAGAAGATCATTATTCATAGAGCCTTGTCCAGAATCAACACAGATTACAGTAAGGTTCTATATCTGAAATTCTTTGAGGACTTGGACAATGAGCAAATTGCTGTTGTGCTGAAAAAGAATAGGCGTCAAATTGAAAACATGATTTACCAAGCAAAGCAAGCTCTGAAATCTGAACTTGGCAAGGAGGGGTTCCACTATGAAGGACTATGAAAAAATGGCGAAAAGCGTTCTGAGCCGCCGAGATAACTATGTCATGGAAAGGAAAAAGCGTATGAGAAAAGTAGTGTCTATTGGATCGTGTTTCTGTTTGATGCTCTTGGTGGGTGTTGGCATCTACCAGAGTAACAATCTTGCTCCTGCCGGTGATGCTCTGACGAATGTAACACAAGGCGTTGTGGATATGGGTGCAGATAAGCAGCAAAAGAAAGCAGAAGATATAGACGATAATCCTGGCGGGTATTCATCTCCTGCAACGGATGTTTACCCTGGCGGGGATATAAGCGGTGAGACAGATCCAATGGAGATTAGCGATGCACCAGTTACGGGAAATCCAGGTAGTACCGGCGCATTGAATCCCCTGGATGAAATTTGGGGCGGCAGCTATATGGATCAGAGCGGCCATTGGGTTGTTTGGTTGACGGAAAACACGCCGGAAAATCAAGCAAGAGTATTTGCACAGAATCCTGATCTCCTGGAAGATGATACGGTTTTCAAGACAGCGGACTTCTCTCTCTCATATCTTACGGATTTGCTGGCAAATATCAGTGTGGAAATGGGAACACAAAAACTTCCGTTTGTTACAACTGCGGCTCTGCGGGAGCAAGATAACCGGGTTGAAGTTACTATGACAACAGATGATGAAGAATATGCCGCCCAGGTTTTGAACTTTGACACTATTGGTGGCGCGATTGAATTTCGATACTCCACCGCACAGATCAAAGACGAAGCTATTCAAAAAGGGCCGGAACGATAAAGAAAGGTTTCTATTGGCGGTTCGGCTACTAAAGGTTAAGAATAGCGGAAGGACAAGGCCCAGCCGAGCCTTGTCCTTCCGCCTTTTGGGATTGTTAATTCACTGTTGATGCCTGACGCTCCTTGATAAGAGAATCCAACTTATCCTTTACGGCCTGCCGCGCAATTTTATCCATCTGTTCTACGGTCTTTGGCCCGCCAGAAGCGGCTAAAGCATAGGGGTCGTTCAGAGCCACATGGGTATCTGTCAACATAGCCCGAAGTTGATGATGTGTCCACTGGCGTTCCTTGGCTGGCATACTGGGATCATAATAATTCGACCAGTCGCAGAGGTATTTTCCAGAAATAAATGCCAAGCTGTTGATGGGAGCGGAGACTGCTTCATTGTAGGCATCGGAATAATAGTCTTTGATGGTATGCTCCGTTTCTTGGAGCTGCCCCAAGTAAGATTCAAAATAAGTCTTGGTGGCAATAGAGCCATCAGGATCGACAGAATAGTAGGGGTCAACTTCCAACGGAGTTTGATTTTCGCTTTGCCACTGTTTGAGCTGTTCCATGAAATCCGCTTTTGTCATGGTGCCGAGTTTGGTCGCTACCTTATCAGCCAGAGTTTCAACTTTGCTGGATGCAGTTTCTATTCCCTCCTGTGAAATAGTTACTTGATCGCTGCTGGAAGGAACAACAACTTCGGATTTCTTTTCCTCCGGCTCGGCAAATCGGGCTGTATAGAGTGCGGAAATCTGACGAGTAAGAGGATTCAATGTAACATCCATAGAGAACGTTCCTTTCATGTGTTTGCTATATTTATCGACAGAAAAACGACAAAACTAAGGCTTCCGTTCATTAGAAAGCAATCATAACATCATTCCGCCGCCCCAAACCTGGGATTGTGTGATTGCCAGAACGGTTTCAGTGGGAATACCGGCAATCTCGCTGCCAAAAATCTCCCGCAGATTTCCGCCCGTCAGCATGGCGGCAAGCTGGGATTTTGCTGCGCTGGCCGAAAGCAAATCGGAGGCTTGCATACGCCGCTGAATCTGTTTCTCCACCGCCAGCTTCATAAACTCAGCGTGGCGGGCCATACGCAAATCCCACCAGCTTTCTTCATCATCGGAACCGCTCTTGGAGTAGGTGATCTCCCCGCCCGCGCTGGAGGAACAGGCATTACAGATGTTCCCGTCCTCCCCGATGGCAACGGCCTGGGACATATCCCAGGTGCTGCCGGGCATGATGGCCTCGTTCCGCGCCACGTCAAAGGCAAACCATGTGTCGATCTTCGCAAAAATCTCCTGGGCGTAGGCCGGGTCTTGCTCCATGCGCTCCTGCACCTTGGGATGGATGACCACAGCCTTGCTCCCAGGCGGGACGTTGCCCAGGGCGTGAATCTCCTTGGGAGCGGTAAACCTGCCGTCTATGGAGCCGTAGAAGGGATTGGCCCCGGTGGGCTGCCAATTCTCCAACGTTTCCTTTGCCTTGTCCCCGTCCTGGTACAGAAGGTAGTGGGGGTAGTCGTTCCGGGTGCGCCAATGGCCGCTACTGGCGTCAAAAACGTGGTAGTGGATGTTGGGATATTTCGCTTTCAGCATGGTTTCCAGAGAGGGGGCCTCCACCGCCTCCGCTCCCCCGGTCTGCACCTGTCCGCCGGAGCGAACCGCCAAATCCATCATCAGGCTGGTGGGCATCGCCGCCATGCCTGCCAGACCGCCCAGGCCGGTAGCAAACGTGCCGGCCCTGCTTCTGCTGGCCCGCGCCGCCATATCCATGAAGTTGCTGCCCCGCGTCCCCGCCTGCTTTGTTTCACGGGCCTTTGCGGGGGAGTTATATGTCTGCGCTCCGTAACCTGATTGAATTGTATTGTTCACACTATTTCCTCCCTTAAAGCAGCCCCATCAAAAGTTCTGCGGCGCTGACGGAACCGCCATTCATACGGAGTTTCATCATCAACCGCCGTTTCGCTGCGGCTTCCTCGGCAAGTTCCATATATTTTTTATGACGTTCCATGCGCTGTTCCCAAAAGCTGCCTTTTGAGCGCGAATGAAATTCAGAATCATTCCCAACAGGCCAGGAATCAGCTCTATATTGATCGAGGTTTGTCCCAACAGCAATCAGAATAGAGCAATTTCTTGGAGCAAAAGAAGCGCCCAAATCCCTTTGCAGCAGAGAAAGAACCTGCGCCCTATATTCCGGATCATCTTTCATCGCTTGAAATGCTGCGTCCGATATATTGACAGCCGCATTACTTACTGTTGGATTGCAGATTATTTTCGACAAGTCCTCATAAAACTCTTTCTTAAAGAGCTGCATTTCCTCTGCTTTCGATAACTCCGCTTTCTGCTGGGTGGCCTCTGTTCCGTTGACCTCAACTACACCATTTTTCTTTTCACTGGCCCGCGCCGCCATATCCATGAAGATGCTGCCCTGCGTCCCGGTCTGCCTTGCTTCACGGGCCTTTGTATGGGAGCTGTATGTTCGCGTCCCGTAACCCGGTTGAATCGTATTGCTCATTGTATCACCCTTCCTGTTTCATACCATATTGAGGAAAAACATATTTGCTCCTGCCGATAAAGAAATCTCCGGCGTGATAGCGGGGGCAGATACCATCCGCGTTTTCAGCAGATCACCGATATTGGAAAAGGATTTTTCCAATACCTCCGCCTCTGCGGTGCGCTCCCACATGGCCCTGCGCTGTGCCGCCGCTGCCGCGGCCTGCTCCTGGTACTGCCGCTGCTGTTCCGCTTTTTTCTTTGCCTTTTCCGCGTTGATCCTGTTTACCTTGGCCACGCGCTCCGGGGAATCGCCGCCGCCGCAGATATAGGTCACGGTTCCATCCTCATGGACTACCACACCGCACGGCTCAAAAGTTAGCCCTATGGACGCCGCGTAAGCCTTGCCGTTAGGAATGACATCCGTGAAGAAGTAATCTATCTTCTGCTCGTAATAAGCTGCCTTTTTCGGATCTCCGGCCATTTCCTCCAAAATATTGGGCGCAATCACAACATCATTGCCGCTCATGCGTTTGCCCGCTTTTTCAAGGCTTGCCTGATCCTTCCCAATGCTTTCGATTGTCACTCGCCCGTATTTCTTTTTCAAATGTTCCAGATAGGCGTCAACATTCGATGTTTCATCCGTTTCGGAAACTTCCGGCTTACCGCTGACCTCCAGCACATCAGCCGTGCCTCTGCCAGCCCTCGTAGCCATATCCAGAAAACTGGAAGTCCGTCCCGCCGCACTCCGAACGGTGCGGTTTTCGGGCAGGGGACTATACATCCTGTTCAAATATCTGCAATCAATCATGCCGCTCATAAACTACTCCTTTCCTGCAATAGAACTGTTGCGGAAAATTCCTGCTGAACTGCTTTCAGCTCCAATTCTCCCATATACTTCTCCGCCTCCCGGCGCACGTTGGCAAGGCCGATCCCGTGCATGGGGGCATCCTCCTGTTTCGTTGTGACAGGCAAGCCGTCCTGCCCGAATACCACCTCACCCGAAAAAGAGTTTTTGACCTCTATCAGAAAGAAACGTCCTTTTCTCTTTCCAGTCAGTACAATAAACCGTTCACCCTTACCCACCTTCTCACAAGCCTCTACCGCGTTTTGCAGAAGATTTTGAAGGATGATACCCACATCAAAGGCGTCATAGGCCCCCGGATCGGGGTAATGGAACTCCGCCTGGAAGCGGATGCCCAAATCAAGGCTCTGCCGCCGTATCTCGTTGACGATCACATCCGTGACCGGGTTGCCCGTCTGGAGCGTCAGCTCAAAGCCGCTCATGCTCTCGTCCATTTTGGCGATATAGTCCTCCAGGCTGGCATATTCGCCGCTCTGCGCCAGACCCTTGATGTTGGTCAGGTGGCCCCGCATTTCGTGTTTCAGTCCACGGATACGGGTGTAGAACTGTTCCGCCTCATGGATACGCGCACGGATCGCCTGTGTCTGCTGGTACTCCATGTAGTGCGTGGCCTGTTCCTCCCGGAGCGCGGCCATACCTTGCTGAAAAGCGATGGTCAGATAGGCCCCAGCGTAGAACAGCAGGGCCAGCACCGGGATTACCGCCAAAAACGCCGGGTGGCGCTCGTAGAGCTGGAGCAAAACGCCGTCCTTGAACTCCACCAGTAGCCGGGAGATCACCTGTCCGAACAGAATCCCCGCTGTTGGCACCAGGGAGAGATAGCACAGCTCCCAACCGTGGAGCGTCATTTTTTGCTTTCGCATTTGCCGTTGGAGGGCATAGAGCATGACGGCCAGCATGGAGGCGTGGGACAGCAGGAACAGCACAACCAGCAGGGCGGCCAGGAGAAAGACCGCCTCCGGCGGTTCCAGACGGTAGGGGACTGACCGCTCCACGATGAAATACAGACTTTGTACCATCAGGCCGCTGGAAATTCTGGCGTTGAAATAGAGCAGCGTCAGAAGGAACACAGACGGCTTTTCCAGGCCGATCCACCTGGATACTGCCAGCAGCATTACCATCAGGATCAGCCCAAAGGAGCCTTGGGGCAGCGCCGCCCGGTTGCAGACGATCTCAAAAAGAATGTAGACGAAAAAAACAAGGGGCAGGCCGCGCCGCCGTTTGTCCTGGGGAACGAAAGGCCGGAAAAAGGCAGTGAGCAGGGCGGCGTATGTCAATTCCGCCCCAGCGGAAAATGCCTGATTGAATATCCGAAACCCTGTCTCGCTCATAGGCCAGCCCCCCTTTTCACAAAGCGGAGGTAGGCTTTCACGAAGTCCGGGTACTTGTATTTGGAGATCAACAACTTTTCTCCGTTGGTCAGCGTCAGCTCCGTCTTGCTGTACCCCTCCACATAGATGAGATTGACAAGATAGCCCTTGTGGACACGGAAGAACTGATCGCCCAGCTCCGCCTCCAAGTCTCGGATTTTCGCGTAACAGGAAAATTCCCCGTCTTTCAGACGCAACATAACCTTATGATTGCTGCTTTCAATGTAATAAATGCTGTCCAGCGGTACGGTTCGGCTGGTGCCAGCAGATTGAAGCGTGAGCGCATGGGAAAACTGCGGCTGAACACGGCCCGCCTCGATCTGTTTCACAGCGCGGGCAAAGACTTGGGCAAACTTTTCCTCGTCCACTGGCTTCAGCAGATATTGGAACGCACCCACGTCAAAGGCATCGAACACATACCGCTCATAGCCGGTCACGAAGATAATGACCGGCTGTGTCACGGCTGACTGTTCCCTGATCTGGCGGGCCAGCGCCATACCGTCCGGGCCGGCGGCGTTCAGCTCAATGTCCAGAAAGAGCAGGTCAATTCCCCGGTGGTCTGCGAGACAGTCCCCGGCGGAAGCGTACTCCACAACCTCGCAGGGGCGGTCCTGCGCCCGAATCAGGGACGCGAGGTAGGTGCGGGTTGGGGCTTCATCATCACAAATTGCGATTCTCATCATGGCGATATTCCTCTACCTGCTTATTCGTTCAAATGGCTGTCAGGGTAAGCCCGGTTGACGTGACTGGACGGTTTAATAGCGTAACTGGACAGCACAGCTTATCTCTGACATTATATCATAAGAGGAAAAGGCGGGGAGCCGCCTTTTCAGGCAGCTCCCCGACAAACATATAAATTCCGATTACTGTTTCGTAATCCCTAAAATATATTGGTATGCAAACTCAATTCCATTACAAGTCAGGTTTTCACATAGATGTTGCGGATCACTTTCTGAAAAACCCGAAGGACGTAGTTCAAGGCATCTTAATGACCCAAATGTTTTTTCAAAGGCAGACGCAAAATTATAGCAGGCAGATACGATTTCATCTTCTGATTTTCCCAACCCATGAAGATAAATCCCTATGAACATAAGCGAACCTTCCACCAAACCACATTGCGCTCTATATCCGCCTGCGCCATGCAGTCCAACCGCAGACCAAATTGTTTGCGGCTCAATGGTAATCTCAAATAATTCGCTCAAACAGACGAGAGCTGTCCTTGCACAATTTATATCTTCCTTCCAGTACAAATCATGTACCCGATTTGTTATGTATTCGTTCATCAAAACACCTTTTCTCAAAAAATTTACCGTTTGAATTATAGCATAGGCCCAGCCGCAATTCAATTCCTGGAGAGAAACTTTTCATTCAGACTTCCATTTATCCGCTTGATATGTTATAATAGATTTCTGAATTGTTAAAACATACGGAGCGGATATAAAATGGAACCTATGAATTTGAGAATTGGCGAGAAGTTGAAAAGCATCCGCATGGCCCGCACTCTTTCCCTGGACGATACTGCGGCGCTGACGGGCGTGAGCAAGCCCATGCTGGGCCAGATCGAACGTGGCCAGTCTGTCCCAACGGTGACAACCCTCTGGAAGATCGCCACGGGGCTGAAAACACCGCTGTCCGCGTTCCTGGAGGAACCGCAGACGGAATATACGGTTACTGGCCCGGACGAGGCAAACGTGGTCTTGGGGGACGGCGGGAAAATGCGGGCCTATCCGCTGTTTACCTATGACCCGGTGCGGAGCGTGGAGACATTCTACATTGAGTTTGACCCGGAGTGCCGCCATTCCTCGGACAAGCATGATGAGGGTGTGGAGGAACACATCTTTGTCCTGCGGGGGACGTTGCGGCTCGTCTTGGGGGACAGGCCGGTGGAGGTCAGCGAGAGACAGGCCATCCGCTTCCGGGCCGACGTTCCCCACGCCTATCAGAACGCGACCGGGGACAGGTGTGAGGTCTACAACACCATATTCTATCCAAGCCATTAAGGAGGGCGCTGATTATGTATGAACTAATCCAGGTTTCGGAGCGAAGCTATTACATCCAAAGTCCGGCGAAAATCGGGCTGGTGCGGTTGGACGGCCAGGACGTTTGCCTGATCGACAGCGGCAACGATAAGGATGCGGGCCGAAAAGTCCGGCAACTTTTGGACACCAACGGCTGGCAGCTCACCGCCATCTATAACACCCACTCCAACGCTGACCACATCGGCGGCAACAGGTATTTGCAGGGCCAGACCGGGTGTAAAATCTACGCGCCGGGAATCGACTGCGCCTTTACCCGCCACCCTGTCTTGGAGCCGTCCTTTTTGTATGGTGGCTATCCGTGTAAGGAGCTGCGGCATAAATTCCTCATGGCCCAAGAGAGCGATGCCCAAGAGTTGACGAAGAAATGTCTGCCGGAGGGCTTTGAGATCATCCCCCTGCCGGGACACTTTTTTGATATGGTAGGATTTCGGACGCCTGATGATGTGGTCTATCTGGCGGATTGCCTGTCCAGCCGGGAAACGCTGGACAAGTATCAGATTGGCTTTATCTACGATGTTGCCACCTATCTGAAAACGCTGGAAATGGTGAAGTCCTTGCAAGCGAAGGTGTTTGTCCCGGCCCACGCCGCTGCCTCCGAAGATATAGCTGATCTGGCACAGTATAATATCGACAAGGTGCTGGAAATCGGGGATAAGATCACCGGCATCTGCAAGGAACCGCTTTGCTTTGAGGCCATCCTGCAAAAGCTGTTTACCGACTACGGGCTGACAATGAACTTTGAGCAATATGTCCTGGTAGGCAGCACCGTCCGTTCCTATCTGGCGTGGCTGAAAGACACTGGCAGGGTGAACGGCCTGTTTGAAAACAATATGCTGCTCTGGCAGCGAACATAAGGAGATATACAAAATGATACGTCCATTAGTTGAAAGTGATTTCGATGCTGCGATTCAGATTGTCAATCGAAACTGGAAAAATGTTTATGTTGGATATGTCAACCAAGGCTTGCTTAATGATGCTGGGTGCCAGGAGCGCAGCCAGCAGTTGAGAGAGGATTTCATCAATCATCGGTTATCTGAATATGTTTGGGAGGAATCTGGTCAAATCTTGGGGCTATTGTCAATGGGGACAACTGCTGATACAGATAAGGCCAGTGCCTTTGAAATCTGGCGCATATATATTGCAGCCGAAGCGCAGGGCAAAGGAATCGGTGGACGATTGCTTGTTTTTGCTGAACAAACTGCAAAGGAAAATGGATACTCGGAAATTATTATATGGGCGTTTAGTGAAAATGCAAGAGCAATCAGGTTTTATCAGAAATATGGGTATCAGATTGACAAAAAAGCATATCTGGACGCTCCATATTTAACTTATGGAACAAGGCTATCAAAGAACATATCATAAATGTTACTTAGGCGAGGAGGATATTATGGCTATTGAAAAGGTAAGAGCACATTTCGCTCAATTTGGTATTGCAGACCGGGTACGGGAATTTGAAGTGTCCAGCGCCACCGTGGAACTAGCGGCACAGGCCCTTAACTGTGAACCCTGCCGGATCGCAAAAACGCTCTCGTTCATAGTAAACGGTCACGCCGTCCTGATCGTCGCGGCTGGTGACGCCAAAATCGACAATCCCAAGTATAAAGCCCAATTTGGAGCAAAGGCGAAAATGCTTACCCCTGATGAAGCGGAAACGCTGATCGGCCATGCGGTGGGCGGCGTATGCCCGTTCGCGGTCAATGAGGGTGTGACCGTTTATCTGGACTGTTCCCTAAAGCGGTTTGAAACGGTTTTCCCCGCCTGCGGCAGCAGCAACAGCGCCATTGAACTGACGACCGCAGAATTAGAGAAATACTCCGGCTTTATCTCCTGGGTGGACGTATGCAAAGGGTGGGACGCATCAGTATGAAAATGAGAACAGAGTACACTTGTCCTTTAGAGCTTGTCCACGACATGATAAAAGGCAAGTGGAAGCCTATCATACTATGGAGGCTCCGTTTGGGTGCTACGTCATTGGCAAAGCTGGAAAAGGATATAGACAGCATCACTCAAAAAATGCTGTTAGAGCAGTTAAAAGAACTGATTGATTACGGATTTGTTCAAAAGAAGTCGTTTGAAGGGTATCCGCTTCATGTGGAATACTCCTTGACCTCCGATATGGGCGAACAGATATTAGAAGCGTTGCGAATCATGCAGCACATCGGTATTGATTATCTGAAAGCCAATGGAATGGAACATATCTTGGAGGAAAAAGGGGTAGTCCCCGATTAGCACCCACAAAAAAGTGGGTAATTTACATTTTACTGAATGCCTCCTATACTGTGTGCAGAACATCAGATTGGAGGCATCACAATGAAAGTTACCAGCAGCGGTATTATTGACGGGATAATCCAGCCTCAGTATGGAGGCCGGGGAACCCAATTCAACGAGAACAATATCCCTACCTATTCTCTGCCCTTTGTAGTAGAGGACGCTCCTTCCGGCACAGCTTCAGTTGCCATCGTCCTGGAGGATAAGGACGCCTACCCGGTCACAGGCGGCTTTGCCTGGATACACTGGCTGGCTGCGAACATCACCCGTTTTGAGATCAAGGACAACGAGAGCCAGACGGCCACCGACTTCATCCAGGGCCGAAATAGCTGGACGAGCATCCAAGGCGGTGAACAGTCGGCGGAACTGTCCTCCTATTATGGCGGAATGACTCCGCCGGATCAGCCGCACATCTATGAGCTTCATGTATATGCTTTGGACAAGCTACTGGATTTGCGGCGGGGATTTCTGCTAAATGAACTCTATCGGGAAATGGACGGCCATATTCTGGCAGAATACACCCTCAAAGGCATATATGAAAATTAGCCCCCTAAAGGTGGGGGGCCATACTATAAAAACCGTCATCGCTGTCTTTTTGTGCTTCCTGGTCGATACAGTCAGAAACTCTAACACAGCGTTCTATGCCGCGATTGCCGCTATCCTGTGCATCCAGCGCACCCCAAAGGACAGCTTGCGTGAAGCATTGAACCGAGAAATCGCAACAATCATTGGCGGAGCGTGGGGAATGACCGTCTTGCTCTTTGAAAAGAATATATACTTCATTCCCTGCGAGATATTGAGATATTTGTGCTTGTCAATCTTGCTTATCCCTCTCATTAACTTTTCTGTACTTATAAAGCAGGAAAAAGGAACATTCTTAATGTGCGTTGTATTTCTTTGCATAGCGGTAACGCATGGAACTGATGAAAGCCCCCTGACTTTTGGCCTCAACAGGATTGCCGATACTACGGTTGGTATCATGATCGCTTTGCTTATCAATCAAATTCCAGCAACGGAGCAAAAGGTGAAGTAAACCAAAACAGCGCAGGGATTGGCTGACCCATCCCTGCGCTGTTTTGTCAGTCCTGCGAAAAATGAAGATATTTTACAAGCCAGCTCAATCCTCGACTGTTATAATGGGACGAACAAGGAGGTACACCGCATGAAAAAAGAAGTGCGAACGGTGGTCTACGATGACGAGCTACACATTGAGGCTTACCGTTTTGAGGGCATCGTACAGCCTTTTCCGAACCATTTCCATGAATACTATGTGATTGGCTTCATGGAGGACGGGGAACGTGTCTTGTCCTGCAAAAATCAAGAGTACACCATCACAAGGGGCGATGTTCTTCTGTTCAACCCAGGGGACAACCACGCCTGTGCCCAGAGTGACGGCGGGACGCTGGATTACCGGGGCTTCAACATCACCAAGGAGGTCATGCTGGACTTGGCGGAGGAAGTCACCGGCAGACGGGAGCTGCCCGGATTTTCCCAAAATGTAATCTTTGATGAAGAAGTCACCTGCTATCTGCGCCCGCTCCATGAACTGGTGATGAAAGGCTCCAATGAGTTTGGCAAAGAGGAAAATCTGCTGCTCCTGATTTCTCTGCTAATCCAGCAATACGGCCAGCCCTTTGAGAACTGCGTCCCGGAGTGTCGGGAGGAAATTGAAAGAGCCTGTGCCTTTATGGAGCAGCATTATACCCAGCGGATTTATCTGGATCAGATCTGCCGCTGCGCCGGATTGAGCAAATCCACCCTGCTCCGGGCCTTTGCCCGCTCAAAAGGCGTCACACCGTACAGCTACCTGGAAAACATTCGCATAGGCAAGGCTAAAAAGCTGTTGGAGCAAGGTGTTCCCCCCGTTGAGGCGGCACTGCAAACCGGCTTTTCCGATCAAAGCCACTTCTCCAATTATTTCAACCGATTTATTGGACTGGCCCCCGGTATCTATCGGGACATCTTCAAGGATACGGAGGAAATGCCGCATGAAGGGTAATGGCACAGCGGGCCATCTCTCCGCCCTGCTCACGATCATCATTTGGGGAACGACTTTTATCTCCACCAAAATTCTGCTGACCGACTTCCAGCCGGTAGAGATACTGTTCTTCCGCTTCGTCATGGGACTGCTGGCCCTGTTGGTTGTTTATCCCCAACCTTTGAAAGGGACGAACCGGCAACAGGAATTGACCTTTGCCGCCGCGGGCCTATGCGGGATATGCCTTTACTATCTGCTGGAAAATATCGCACTTACCTACACAATGGCCTCCAATGTCGGGGTGATTATCTCCGTAGCTCCGTTTTTCACGGCCATTCTATCCCATCTGTTTTTGAAAGAGGAAAAGCCTCATACCAGCTTTTTCATTGGCTTTGTAGTGGCTATGACCGGGATCGCTTTAATCAGCTTCAACGGCTCCAAGCTGGAACTAAACCCCACCGGGGACTTGCTGGCGTTGCTGGCCGCGCTGATTTGGGCCTGTTATTCTGTGCTGACAAAGAAAATCAGCGGCTACGGCTACCACACCATTCTCACCACCCGGCGGGTGTTCTACTATGGCATCCTGTTCATGCTCCCAACTCTGTTCCTGTTCGATTTCAGGCTGGAACTGGCAAGGTTTGCAAATCCTGTGTACCTGTTCAACATTCTCTTTTTGGGCTTGGGCGCATCAGCCCTGTGCTTTGTCACCTGGAATTTCGCGGTCAAGGCGCTGGGAGCGGTCAAAACGAGCGTTTATATCTATATGGTTCCTGTTATTACAGTGGTGACTTCCGTGGCAATCCTCCATGAAAAAATCACCGCCCTAGCTGCTGTCGGAACAGCTTTGACACTGGCGGGTCTGCTCCTGTCCGAGAGCAATCTATTTTTGAGAAAAGAGGCGTAGTAAAATGGATTGGCAAAGTGAGAAGTGCGTCATGGTGATTGACGAGAGCCTACCCCTGGGTATTATTGCGAACACGGCGGCGATCATGGGGATCACCTTGGGAAAGAAAATGCCGGAGGTAGTAGGGGCCGACGTGACCGACCAAAGCGGCAACGAACATCTTGGCATCATCGAATTTCCTGTGCCCATCCTGCGCGGTTCGCCGGAGATCATCAAACAGATACGGGAAAAGCTCTACCAGCCTGATTTTCAAGATTTAACGGTGGTGGACTTCTCCGATCTGGCCCAGGGCTGCAAGACCTATGACGAATTTGTTGAGAAGATGGGCCACGTTCCAGAAAGTACCCTGCAATATTTTGGTGTTGCGATCTGTGGCCCGAAGAAAAAGGTCAATAAGTTGACCGGCAGTATGCCGTTGCTGCGATAAGAATTATGCGCCGCAGCATGGAGGCTGCACATCCAACCCGTCCAGGTAGTCCGTCCCCCATTGGCACATAGCGTCTATAACGGGAATGATGCTTTCCCCGAAGGCCGTCAGGGAATACACCGTTTTCGGCGGCTTCTCCGGGATCACCTCTCTATGGATCATCCCGCATCCTTCCAGATCGTGAAGCTGTTGGGAAAGCATTTTAGGTGTTGCGCTGGGGATACGCCGCTGTAACTCCATGTAGTGCAAAGGCCGGTCTACCAAGTGCCAGAGGATGAGCGGCTTATATTTCCCGCCAATCAACGACAGCGTGGCCTCAACAGGACAATTAAACTGTGTCTGCTTCATAGTCTCACCTCGCACCAAGTATATCATGGTATGTTCCTTTAGAAAAGGACTATCTTTTTGGGAAGTACCTACCTAAAAAGTGCAATCTTGTGAAGATTTCTGGATGTTGCTAAAATCATAGCAGATGGCATTCCTGATTGTCAGCTATCAAATCATTCAGAAAGGACAACATATCATGGATTTTATTACGATTGCTAAAACTCGCTGCTCCATCCGCAGCTACACCGACAAGAAGGTGGAGCCGGAAAAGCTGGAGAAAATTTTGGAGGCCGCTCATGTGGCCCCCACCGCCGCCAACCTCCAGCCGGTTCACCTGATTACCGTCCAGAGCGAGGACGGGCTGACGAAGATCGGCAAAGCCACCAACATCTACGGTGCGCCCCTGGCTATCATCGTCTGCGCCGACCACAACAAAGCGTGGGTGCGGCCCTTTGACCAGAAGCAGACCGGGGACATTGATGCCTCTATCCTGACCGATCACATGATGCTCCAGGCCACGGAGCTGGGCCTGGGCAGCGTATGGGTGTGCTATTTCAAGCCGGATGTTCTGCGCCGGGAGTTCGGTTTTCCCGCCAATCTGGAGCCGGTCAACATACTGGTGATTGGCTATGCCGGGGAAAACTTTGCTGACCCGGAACGGCACAACCAAATGCGTATCCCGGTGAGCGAACTGGTTTCCTACGAAAGCCTTTAAGCTGATTGCACCAGGAGAGCCGTTCTCCTGGTGCAAATTGTTATGAGGACAATTTGAAGTTGGATCGGCCTATCCTGATGGCAGCAACATTCTTGTTGTCACACACGCATTTTTGATGAAAACGATAATCTATCTATTTGACTTTGAAAACATAGAGAGACTTTCCAAAATTGGAAATACCGATAGAATCAAGCTTCTGTTTGATGGTCAGAATTTTCAAATTGAATAGCTCTGTATTCACAATTTACTCTGGCAGCGTTCTTTCTTCCCCAAAAGGATTGATATAGTCAGGTGGACAGAGATGGGCCTCGCTCCATATCATCATTTGGTTCAAAATCGGGGTGAAGCTCTGCCCCAGCTCCGTTAAAGAATACTCCACCTTGGGGGGAATTTCCTTGTAAATCTCACGGTGCAAAAATCCGTCTTGCTCCAATTCACGGAGCTGCTTTGTCAATGAGGATTGGGTAATCCCGTCCAGACGGCGCATGAGTTGACCAAAGCGTTGCACTTTATAGAACGCGATGTACCACAAGATCAGGATTTTCCATTTACCTCCCAAGACAGCCTGTACGCTGGTCATTGGAACACAGCGGGCCATCATATCCTGCGTTTGAAATTTATTCCCAGCCATAGCCATATCTCCCTTCATGGTCTTGCAGGTAGTATATACCATCTCAATTTCAAAATCAATGTAGGCCACAAAATTAGTATTAGTACAGAAAATGATACTACTACTAAAAAAGTTGCGTACTTGAATTTATCTGCCGCCGATTGTACCATAATGGCAACAGGAAATTCCTGATTGATTTTGAAAAGGAGATATGATCTATGCACTTTGATGGAACAATCTGGCGTCCGCCCTATGAGGCCGCATCCCTGCTGATCCAAGTTACTGCGGGTTGCACACACCACTCCTGCAAATTCTGTACGCTATACGAGGATTTGCCGTTTAAGTTCAGAATGTCCCCGCCGTCCGAGGTGGAGGAAGATTTGGCTGCGGTCAGCCGCTACTGCCAGGACGCTCCTTGGTTCCGGGTTTTCTTCACCGGCGCAAATCCCTTTGTTCTGACCACTGACAAACTGAAAACACTGGCCCAAATGGTGAAAAAGTATTGTCCCAACTATTCGTCCATTGGCTGCTTCGGCAGAATCACCGACGTTACCAACAAAACCGTGGATGAACTGAAGGAGCTTCGCGCTTTGGGGTATAACGGACTTACCTTTGGCGTTGAAACGGGCGATGACAAGGCGCTGGCCTTTATGAACAAGGGCTTCCGGGCCAGTGATGTCCTTGAACAGTGCAGAAAGTTAGAGGCCGCTGGCATCAGCTACAATTTCTTCTATCTCACCGGCATTTCCGGCGCTGGCCGGGGCGAGATCGGTGCAAAGGCCAGCGCGGAGCTTTTCAACCAGCTTCACCCGCAAATCATTGAATCCTCTATGCTGACGATTTATAAGACCTCTGAACTGTACCAGGAAATCCAGCGCGGCAACTGGAAAGAGGAAGGGGAAATTGAAAAACTGGCAGAACTGAAAGCCCTCATTGAAAATCTGACCATTGACACCCGGATCGTGACAGATGGTGCGTCCAATTTGATCCAGGTTCGCGGCCACCTGCCCGCAGACAAGGAAAAGCTGGTCGGATATTTGGAGCATCTAATCGAAACCGCTGATGAAGCGGCGTTGCGGGAGTACCGTGTCAATCTGCGGCATCTGTAAGAGGCTCACCCAAATCGTTGATTGGCGGTATGGCGGCTTGGTAGGCTGTTCCCCAATCGCACAAGGACTTCAAAACGGGATGAATGGACTGTCCGAGTTCGGTTAAGGTGTATTCGACCTTTGGCGGATTGTCGGGATAAACCGTCCGCGCAAGTATCTTTTGTTCTTCCAGTTCACGGAGCTGCTGCGTCAGGGTCTTGGTGGTGATCTTCCCTAAACGCCGCTGCAATTCATTGAACCGTACCGCCCCTTTTGAAACCTGCCATAAGATTTTCAGCTTCCACTTTCCGCTTAACACATTGAGGCCGATTTCCATTGGGCATTGTTCTGTAACAGCGATTGATTTTGCCATAAGTTTTCCTCCATAGTGCAGTATCAAAAAAGACACCACATATCAAAAAAGTGCGTTCTTGTTCGCTTTTCCTGCCTGTGCTATGCTTAATTACGCCATATCAGGGCAAGGAAAGGAATGAAAACCATGATTGTAGACAGCCACCAACACGTCATGCTCCCCACTTCCATGCAGGTAAAGAAAATGGACGATGCCGGAGTGGACAAAGCGATTTTATTTACAACGACGCCCCATGTTGAGCGAGCCGCATCTGCGACATTGGCCGCAATCGGCGCCGAAATGCAAGTGTTGTACCAACTCCTGTCCGGCAGCTACTCTCCCGAAATACGAATATCAAAAATGAAAGACACCATTCTGGAGCTGAATCAGGCTATCCAGGCCGCGCCAGATCGGTTCTACGGTTTTGGCCCGGTTCCGCTGGGTCTTTCCGAACAGGCAACAGCAGAGTGGGTATTGGAGTATATCGTTGGGAACTCCTTCAAAGGCATCGGAGAGTTTACCCCCGGCTCGGAAACACAGATTGAGCAGTTAGAGCCTGTGTTCAAAGCCCTGGAAGATTATCACAGCCTCCCTATTTGGATACACACCTTCAACCCGGTTACACTGAACGGCATAAAAATTCTCATGGGCCTGTGCCGGAAATACCCCGCTGTGCCGGTTATCTTTGGACACATGGGTGGTTCAAACTGGATGGATGTGATCTCCTTTGCAAAGAAGCATGGACAGGTATATTTGGACTTGTCTGCGGCCTTTACACCGTTGTCAGTCAAGACGGCCCTGACAGAAGTGCCGGAAAAATGTCTGTTCGGTTCTGACGCACCGTTTGGGGAGCCGCAGCTATGCAGGCAGCTCATTGAATTTGTCAGCCCATCCCATTCTGTCACAGAACTGGCGTTGGGCGGCAATATCGAAAGGCTACTGCGAATTTAGGGCGTGTCCTCTCGGTGGCCCTCGATCTCCTGCCGGTAAAAGGCAATCTTTTCATCCAGCATGGCCTCATGCTCCTGCAACTGCCTGATCTGCTCATTCAGAGATTGGCGGTGCTGTATCAGCATTTCCATACGTTCTAAAAGAGTAGCGTTCCCTTTAGCCCGCAGCGCCGCATATTTCTTGATTTCCTTAATCGGCATCCCCGTTGCTTTCAGTCGTTTGATAAAAGCAATCCAGGCAATATCTTTTTCTGAATAGCGGCGGCGGTTGCTGGCGTTCCGCAACGGGACAATCAAGTTTTCATGCTCATAGTAGCGCAGAGTATGTATCCCCAGCCCCGTGACCTTTGAAAATTCTCCAATGGAGTAATCCAAAAAAATCCCCCCATCCTCTTGACATAGAGTTTACTCTACATTGTATGCTCTCATTATACCTGATGAATGGAGGAATTTCAAATGGAACCCACAAAAAAATACACCGTCATCACCGGGGCCAGCTCCGGGATTGGCAGGGAAACCGCAAAAGCCTTTGCAGGACGTGGCAAGAACCTAATTGTCGCGGCCCGCCGCACAGAAAATCTTAAAGCCTTAAAGCGTGAGATTTTGGAGCAGCACCCCACGCTGGATATTGTTATCAGGACGGTTGACCTGTCTGTGCTGGAAAACGTATATCAGTTTTATTCCAGTCTGAAGGACTTCCAACTGGAAACATGGGTGAACAATGCGGGCTTTGGAAACTATGACAGCGTGGCACAGCAGGACTTGGAGAAGATCAACACCATGCTCCGGCTAAATATTGAAGCCCTAACTATCCTGTCCTCGCTTTTCGTCCGGGATTATAAGGATGTTCCGGGAACACAGCTTATCAACCTATCCTCCTGCGGCGGCTATACCATCGTCCCAACGGCTGTTACCTACTGCGCGACAAAATTCTATGTCAGTACGTTCACCGAGGGGCTGGCCTGGGAGCTGATCGAAACAGGAGCAAAAATGCGGGCCAAGGTTCTGGCTCCAGCGGCAACGCAGACGGAGTTCGGGAAAAAGGCCAACAACGTGGACGCTTACGACTATGACAAAGCGTTTGGCACTTACCATACAAGCCAGCAGATGGCGGAGTTCCTGCTGAAGCTGTACGACAGCGACAGCACCCTCGGAATCGTAGGCCGCGAGACTTTCCAATTTGAACTGCGGCCCCCGACGTTCCCTTATGCGAACAGCTCTACTCATAATCAGCGTCCAAGCAAATAGAAAAACAAAAACTGCCGCACGACGGCAAAAGAAAAAAAGCCGTCGTGCAGCAGTCCATAGTTATGCCCATTTTGCGAACGGCGGCTTTTGAAATATCAAAGCCGCCGTTCTTTTGCCCCAAAGGAATGATGCGGTCAAACTGCAATAGCGGCGGCTCAAGGAGGTAGCCGCCATGAGGCCGAAAGAGTTTCGACCAATTTTGACAAAGAATGATTCATCAAAAAAAGCCTGTTCCCCGCCAAGGGATATTCCGGCCATAAAGATGAACTATGCAATGTCACCACAGCTAAATTTTATTCTTCCCCCCGCCCGGTAGGTTTACGACCTGCCGGGCGTTTTTTGTCATTTTCAGTCGATAGGCATGAAAAGCCCGCCTTTGGTGTAGGTTGTCGCGGCCCACCGTCCAGTCTGAATTTTCAAAAATTCAGACTGGAGGTAAAAGAAAATGGCAGACAGCCATCCGAAAAATCTTGACCCCCGGCCCAAGCGCCGGAGGGATGAAGAAAACCCCTATGAGATATACACCGCTGGCATCAACACCGCCCACCCGCGTTACTTTCTGGCGTTTACAGACGGCGGCAAGGTAAAACGCTGGATGGAGATCGACAAGACCCTGTTCGATGCGTTCAACGAGTTTGAGCTGGACGATCTTTCTTTTTTCAATGAAGTGGACAGGCACTATGAGAAATCCGAGGTGACGGAGGCAACGCTGAACAGGCGGGCCGCAAAGCCCCAGGAGAGCGTGGAAGAAACCGTTTCCCAGCGGATGGAGGTGGACAAGCTGCATCAGGCAATCGCCCATCTGCCTGAAAAGCAGCGCCGCCGCCTGGTGCTGTACTACTTTGGGGAGTTTACATACGAGCAGATTGCGGATATGGAGGGATGTAAGCACCCTGCTGTGATGAAGTCAATTTCTTCTGCATTGAAGAAACTTAAAAATTTCTTGTCCGGGGAGGTTACAATTTAGCGTTTGAGTGAGGAAACAGGTGGAGGGCGATGGAAAGCCTTCCACCTGTTCCTCGTTTGTGCGGCGAATGGGTTTGACCTTTGACAACTTCATACCCATTCATCAAGCACATTCCTATTGCCGTGAGCCACTATTGCCGCCGCGCCAGGATGTGCCGGACAGGACAGCGGGATGCCACAGTATCATTTCGTCCACGGTCTGTTATCCGGCACGGAGCGAGAACCAGCGGCCATAAAATACCGGGCGGCTCCCGGTACGGCCACGACCGGCAATAGGGCCAACGATACTCCTGTTCAGTCACAGTCCGAGCGTGAAAGTGTTTCCAGCACTATGCCGTCGCAGGCAATGAGAGCAGCCGCATGAGAACCATGCGGGGGTGAAATTCCCGTGGAGCTGGTCGCCGCCAGCCGCTTGATGACTTCCCATAGCGGGCCGGGGTGTCGCGGACAAATAGGCTTGCTTTGATATAAGCCGGACAGCGGGACAGGTTTATGGAAACGGGAGCGTTATGCCCCGCCAACCTTGATATGTCATGCTGTCCGGCCCCTACATAGGCGGCGCGGGCCGTCTAATTTTTATAGGAGGTCAAACACCATGAGCAGGACATATTTGCGCGGCGACCTGTATTACGCCGACCTGGGCCACGGGATCGGTTCGGAGCAGAAAGGCACCCGGCCCGTCGTTATCATTCAGAATAATGTGGGTAACAAGTACAGCCCCACCGTTATTATCGCCGCCATCACCAGCAAGGCCAACGTCAAGGCCAAGCTGCCCACCCACTACTACCTGGACGCCGGGAACGGGCTGACGCAGCCCTCCCTTGTCCTGTTGGAGCAAATTCGCACCGTGGACAAGCGGCGGCTGTCCAGCTACATCGGCAGGCTGGACGAGAAACATATCCGGGGCATCAACCACGCCCTGGCGGTCAGCATCGGCCTGATCGAACCCGTGCCCCCGAAACTGACCCTTTGCTTATGCGGCGCTTGTGCTGACGCTTTTCGCGGCACAGGCGCTTTTGCTTTGCGGGAGGCCGCGCCGGGACAGGCTGAAAAGGAGGTCTGTGTCTACTGCGGCCAGCGCCCCGGCATGGAGTATGTGGTCACGCCGAAAGGAGGGGCGGGCGTATGAGTTATCCTGACGTGCCCATTTGGGAGAAGTACACCCTGACCATCGAGGAAGCGGCCAAGTATTTCCGCATCGGGGAAAAGAAGCTGCGGAAACTGGCGGAGGAAAACCCGGACGCCAACTGGCTGATAATGAACGGCAACCGCATCCAGATCAAGCGCAGGCAGTTTGAAAAAGTCATTGACTCCCTGGATGTGATCTAATCGCAGATTTGTATTGAGCCGGAGATATGATAAAATATAGTCAAGTCGTATCAAGGCTCGTTCCAGTTTTGGAAAGGAGTTTTACCAATGGCGGAGAAACGACGTGACAACAAAGGCCGCATATTAAGAACTGGAGAGAGCCAGCGAAAAGACGGGAGATACGCATACAAATACACGGACAGCACCGGCAAGCCTCAATTCGTCTATGCCTGGAAGCTGGTAGCCACGGATAAGACCCCGGCTGGCAAGCGAGACGATATTTCCCTGCGGGAGAAGGAAAAGGAGATCAACCGGGATATTGCGGACGGCATCGACACCGTGGGCAAAAAAATGACCGTCTGCCAGCTCTACGCCAAGCAGAACAGCCAGAGGGCGGATGTGAAGCGGGGCACCAAGAAAAAACGGGAGTACCTGATGGGCCTCCTGCGGGACGACCCTCTCGGCGGGAAAAGCATCGACGCGGTGAAGCCCTCCGACGCCAAGGAGTGGGCCATCCGCATGAGGGAAAAGGGCTTTAGCTTCCAGTCCATCAGCAACTACAAACGTTCCCTCCGGGCTGCGTTCTTCATCGCCATTGAGGACGATTGTATTCGCAAGAACCCGTTCAGCTTTGCTCTGAACAAAGTTCTGGAGGACGACAGGGGCGAGAAAACTGTGTTGACGCCGGAACAGGAGGTAAGCCTGATCGACTTCGCACAGAATGACCCGGTATATCAGAAGTACGCCGACGAGCTTATCGTCCTGCTGGGAACCGGGCTTCGCATTTCCGAGTTCTGCGGGCTGACCACGAACCTTGACTTTAGGAACCGGCTGATCCGGGTAGACCACCAGCTTTTGCGGGACAGCGAGAACGGCTACTACATCGAAACGCCCAAGACCAAGAACGGCTACCGGGAAATCCCCATGAGTGAGCCGGTCTATCGGGCGTTGAAGCGTGTAGTGAAGAACCGGGGGAAGAAAGCCACCATTACAGTGGACGGGTACACCAACTTCCTGTTTCTCAAAAAGGACGGGACGCCGAGGGTGGGGGCCAATTACAATGCCATGATTAAGGGCCTTGTGAAGAAGTACAACAAGCAGCACAAGGAGCAGTTGCCCAACATCACCCCGCACTCCCTCCGGCACACGTTCTGTACCCGTATGGCAAACGCCGGTATGAACCCCAAGGCGTTGCAGTACATCATGGGCCACGCCAACATCACCATGACGCTGGACTATTACACCCATGTTGACGCCTGTTCCGTAAAGGCGGAGATGGAGCGGCTGGCCGCGTAGTGAGTAGTAGAGTAGTAAAAAGAAAGTGGCAGGCCGCTTTTACTACTTCCGTACTACGTTTCAGCGCAAAGTCACGCCGGGATACGCCGAGATATGCGAATAACTCTCCCAAACGGCAAATGGCGGAAACGCCTGAAAATCAAGGCTTTGCCACCATTTGCCGAGTTACATAAGGTTAGGGCTGGAAATTGCAAAATCTTTCAGGTAATAAATTCAGTATCAGCAGACTTAGAGATGCCCGTGATACAATAGCTGTAGGACAGCAGGGACAAGTTCTTTAGCCTCCGGTAGAGCCGAAAGGTTGCTACTCAGATAGTCAGTTCCCCTGAGCCGGAAGTTAGCTGCCAACTCACTGGCTGTTTGCCGGGAGTTGGGCCGCCCTCT
>ERZ808054.770-NODE-770-length-24439-cov-4.041376_pt1 | contig 24439 bp, 20 predicted proteins | sample MGYA00380201_ERZ808054 | MGnify/ENA primary metagenome ERZ808054 (study PRJEB31490, sample SAMN06133419) | mouse gut metagenome | isolation source: Z5_2 | host: mice | place: China: Chengdu | collected 2015-05 ...
AATTTCCATTAATTGGGCGTAAATAGGCTTATCCGCATCTAAATTCCATGCCATGCTATCCATCCTTTCCTGAATCTATTTTGCCGTATCCCTCATGCCGGATACGGGAAGTATATCCATACTTCTGTATTACTTAAATAATACAATAAGACGAAAAAAAGAATTTGTCAAGGGGTTTTGGGAAAATTTATGGTTTCGGGACAAATGTTATGAGGAACCCTTGCGGGCAGGCGCAATTTGTTATAAGATAAAAAGTAAAAGGTTGAAAGAAAAGCGCTTTCAACTATTGATTTTGAGTCCGCCGGAGCGGACATGGGGTAAAAAGATGAAAAAAGACAGGCTGAAAAATTACAGGAAAAAAGAAGGGAACCGTCATGGATTTAGCAAAGTTAAGGGAACAGATTGACGCCATCGATAAACAGATTGTGGAACTGTATGAACAGCGGATGGATGTGTCCAAACAGGTGGCACAGTACAAGATGGAAACGGGCAAGAAGGTGTTCGACAAGGAACGGGAAGAAGCAAAAATCAGGAAAGTGAAATCCATGACCCATAATGAATTTAACAGTACCGGTGTGGAGGAACTTTTTGAACAGATTATGTCCATGAGCCGGAAACTGCAGTATCAGATGCTGACGGAAAAGGGAGCCCTTGGCAGGCTGCCGTTCATTGGGGTGGACAGGCTGGATACGGAACATGCCAGGGTAGTGTTTCCCGGTGCGGAAGGCGCATATACACAGACGGCGATGGAACGGTATTTCGGGAAAAACGTCAACAGTTTCCATGTGGATACGTTCCGGGACGCGATGATTGCCATTGAAGAAGGAAGCGCCGATTATGCGGTGCTTCCCATAGAAAATTCCACGGCGGGCATTGTCAACGAGATATACGATATGCTGGTGGAGTTTGAGAACTATATCGTGGGCGAACAGATTATCAAAATCGAGCATTGTCTTATGGCGCTTCCCGGGACTAAAATCGAGGATATCAAAACAGTGTATGCCCACCCGCAGTCGCTGATGCAGAGTTCCAGATATCTGCAGGAGCATGTTTCCTGGCGGCAGATTGGCATGAACAACAATGCCTTTGCGGCAAGGAAAGTGGCGGAAGATAAGGATTGCACACAGGCGGCAATTGCCAGCGAACATGCGGCGGAAACGTACGGGCTTTCAATTCTGGAAAGGGGCATTAACCAGTCCAGCATGAATTCCACCCGTTTTATCGTGGTAACGAACCAGAAGATTTTCCTAAAGGACGCGAAGAAGGTAAGCATCTGTTTTGAGGTGCCCCATGAAAGCGGCTCCCTTTACCATATGCTGTCCCATTTTATTTACAATAACCTGAACATGAACAAAATCGAAAGCCGTCCTTTGGAGGACCGGAACTGGGAATACCGTTTCTTCATCGATTTTGACGGCAACCTGGCGGACAGCGCGGTGAAGAACGCCCTGCGCGGACTGCGTGACGAAGCGCGGGAAATGAAGATTTTAGGGAATTACTGATTGGAATGGGGATTGCCAAAACGGGAGAAGCAGGAATGCTGAAAACATTTATGCTGAAAGCATTTATGCAGCCGGCGGGAGAGGATGGATTGGATATAAAATGTGGGAAAAAGAACTGATGATATACAGGGATTTTAAGGACGGGGAACTGCTGCATGATATGGCATGGCTGATGGGGCATTACGGCGACGGCGGGGAAGACGGGAAAGCCCTTTTGTATGACTGTATGCACCGCCTTTTGGAGATGGCAGGGCACCATGGGTTTTACGGGAATCTGTGGCACTGCTACCTCACGAATTTATTGGTAAACAATGAAAACAGTTACAGCATGGCATGTGAGATCCGGGGAGAGGTGGAAGGCACCATTAACCAGGCAGTGCTCCATGATATCCTGATTTTCAAAAAATTTTATGACTATGATTTTACGGATATGATGCGGACACTCGGTATGGACTGTTTTTCGCTGGCGCTTTCCTATGAAAGCTGTAAGCAGGGGAGCAAGGTGTATAACACCCGCATCTGTAAGCGGATTTGCGATTTGGCGGTGAAATTCACACAGGACCATTCACCGGAGGAAATGAAGGCGACGCTGACGGAATTTTACCGGGAATACGGCGTCGGGAAATTCGGGCTGCACAAGGCGTTCCGCATTGTCCATGACGGGCAGGGCGTGCAGATTGTCCCCATCCTCAATATCGCCCATGTCCGTTTGGACGACCTGGTGGGGTATGAAATCCCAAAGAAGAAGCTCACCGACAACACGGAAGCCTTTGTGGAGGGCAGGAAGGCGAACAACTGTCTGCTGTTCGGCGATGCGGGAACGGGAAAATCCTCCAGCATAAAGGCGATTGCCAATGAGTATTATGGAAAAGGGCTGCGCATCATAGAGGTTTACAAGCACCAGTTCCAGGACTTGAACGACGTGATTGCACAGATTAAGAATCGGAATTATAAATTCATTATTTATATGGACGATTTGAGCTTTGAGGAGTTTGAAATCGAATATAAATATTTGAAGGCGGTGATAGAAGGAGGTTTGGAGAAAAAACCGGAAAACGTCTTGATTTATGCCACCTCCAACCGCAGGCACCTGATCAAAGAGACTTTTGCGGACAAGGAAGGGCGCAGGGACCAGCTCCATTCCAGCGATACGGTGCAGGAGAAGCTGTCTTTGGTATCCCGTTTCGGCGTCACGGTGTTCTTTTGTGCGCCGGATAAAAAGCAGTTCCAGGAAATCGTCCGTGTGCTTGCGCAAAGACACGGCGTTGTCATGCCGGAGGACGAGCTGCTTTTGGAAGCGAACCGGTGGGAACTGGCGCATGGGGGGCTTTCCGGAAGGACGGCACAGCAGTTCGTGGATTACCTGCTTGGGAAAAAGAAAGAGTAAGCGTACAGAGGCGGGCGGACCGTGCGGCAGCAGGATGCCGGCGGCGGATAAGGAGAGGAGAAGGGTCGGATGAAGACATTTGCAGCGATTGACGTAGGTTCTTTTGAGCTTTCCATGAAAATATTTGAAATATCCTCCAAAACGGGGATGCGGGAAATCGACCATATCAGGCACCATATCGATTTGGGGATGGATACTTATGCGGCAGGCAAGATTACCTATGCACGGATGGATGAACTGTGCCGTTACCTGAATGAATACACGCAGATTATGAAAACCTATAAGGTGTCGGAATATAAGGCGTACGGGACGAGCGCCATCAGGGAGACGGAGAATACCACCATTATCCTGGATCAAATACGGCAGAGGACGGGCATTAACGTGGAGGTATTGAACAACTCGGAACAGCGTTTTCTGGATTACAAATCCATTGCTTTCATGGGGGAAGCCTTTAACCGGTTTATCGAAAAAGGAACGGCAATCGTGGACATCGGCGGGGGAAGCATACAGATTTCCCTTTTTGACAAAGACACGCTGATTGCCACGCAGAACCTGCGGCTGGGTGTTTTGCGGGTAAGGGATTATCTGTACCATTTGGATGTGGGGCGCAGACAGTATGAGAGGTTAATCGATGAACTGGCGAACTCCCAGCTTGCGGTATTTAAAAAGCTCTATTTAAAGGATAAGCAGATTGAGAATATCATTATTGTAGACGATTATATTTCCGCCCTTCTTAGGAAGAAACAGTTTGCGGAAAGGGTCGGCGGACAGGTGGATGTCGGGACGTTCCGCGAGCTGATGGCTCTTTTGGAGGAAAAGACGCTGCAGGAGCTGACGAAGCTGTTTGACATGCCGGAGGAGACAATCATTCTTTTGTATATCTCCTATATCCTGCTGTCACGGATTATTGAAACCATGGATGCCAGTATGCTTTGGGCGCCGGGCGTGACGCTCTGTGACGGCATTGCCTATGAATATGCCCAGAATAACAAAATCATCCTGCCGGAACACGATTTTGAACAGGATATCATAGCCTGTGCGCAGAACATCAGCAAACGTTACATGGGAAGCCGTAAGAGGGGGGAAACCCTGGAGCGGATTGCATTGACCATTTTTGACAGCATGAAGCGTATCCACGGGCTGGGGGAAAGGGAACGGCTGCTGCTTCGGATTGCCACGCTGCTCCATGACTGCGGGAAATATATCAGTATGGTGAACCTGGGGGAATGTTCTTACAGCATCATCACTGCCACCGAAATCATCGGACTGTCCCATTTGGAGCAGGAAATCGTGGCAAACGTGGTAAAATACAACCACATGGATTTTGAATATTACGATGAAATGGGAAGGATGTCCACGCTGGACCGGGAATCTTACCTGAAAATCGCGAAGCTGACCGCCATTTTGAGGGTGGCGAACGGGCTGGACAGAAGTCATAAGCAGAAGTTTAAGAACGTAAAGACGAAGCTGATGGATAACGAGCTTGTGATTACGGTGGAGACGAACGAGGACATTACGCTGGAAAAGGGAATGTTCAGCCACCGTGCCGAATTTTTCGGGGAAGTGTACAGCGTAATGCCGGTCATCAAACAAAAGAGGACGTTATAGCGGAAAGAGAATGGTAAAAAAAGAGCGGGGAAAGAGAACAGGGAAATGAAGGAAAATAAAAAAGGAAAAGAAGCAGAAAAAGAAATAGAAAAGGGAATCGAAAAAGAAGCAAACGCAAACAACATGGAAGAAAAGAAGAATGCAAATTATACCGACAGTAAATATTACACCAACCGGGAAATGAGCTGGATTCTGTTTAATAAAAGAGTGCTCAGCGAGGCGAGGGACAAACAGATTCCCCTGTTTGAACGGGTAAAATTCTTAAGCATTACCGCATCCAATCTGGACGAATTTTTCATGGTCCGTGTGGCGGCATTAAAGGATATGGTAAGCGGGGGCTATACCAAGACGGATATCGCGGGGTTAAAACCTGCCGAACAGCTTGCCATGGTGAACAAGGCGACCCATGAGCTGGTCAACCTCCAGTATTCTACATACAAGAGGTCACTGGTGCCGCTGCTGTATACCAACGGGCTGCGTATCATAGAACACCACGAGGATCTGACGGCAGGGGAAATCGAGTATGTGGACCGTTATTTTATGGAAAATGTCTATCCTGTGCTGACGCCCATGGCAGTGGATTCCTCAAGACCGTTTCCGTTAATCCGCAACAAATCGTTGAACATCGGTGCGCTTGTGCGGAAAAAGGAAGGGGAGGAGGAACTGGAATTTGCCACCGTACAGGTACCCAGCGTACTGCCCCGTATCGTCCCCATCCCTTCGGAAAAGGAAGGGGAGAAGGTGATTATCCTGCTGGAAGAACTGGTGGAGCGCAATATCGGCAAGCTGTTCCTGAATTATAACATTGTCTGCGCCTATCCGTTCCGTATCATGCGGAATGCGGATTTTATCATAGAGGAAGAAGAAACGGAAGACCTGTTAAAAGAAATCGAGAAAAAGTTAAAGCGCAGGCAGTGGGGGCAGGCAATCCGCCTGGAGGTGGAAAGCGGCATCGACAAGCGGCTGTTAAAAATTATCCGGGATGAGCTGTTCATCAAGGAGGAGGACATTTACCAGATTGACGGACCGTTGGATTTGACTTACCTGATGAAAATGTACGGGCTGGAAGGTTTTGACCACTTAAAAGAGTACGCCTATGTGCAGCCCCAGCCTGTGGCAGAGCTGCCGGAGGACTGCGACATTTTCGGGGAAATCCGCAAGCACGATATCCTTTTGCACCATCCGTACCAGACGTTTGCGCCCGTGGTGGAGTTTATCCGCAGGGCGGCAAAAGACCCGGATGTGCTTGCCATCAAACAGACGCTTTACCGCGTCAGCGGCAATTCGCCCATTATTGCAGCGCTGGCGCTGGCGGCGGAAAACGGCAAGCAGGTGTCGGTTTTGGTGGAATTAAAAGCGCGGTTTGATGAGGAAAATAATATCGTGTGGGCGAAGATGCTGGAAAAAGCAGGCTGTCATGTCATTTACGGTTTGGTGGGATTAAAGACTCACAGCAAGATTACGTTAGTGGTGCGCAAGGAGGAAGACGGTATTCGCCGTTACGTCCATTTGGGTACGGGAAATTATAATGATGCCACGGCGAAGCTGTATACCGATTTGGGGATGTTTACATGCAGCAGACCGGTAGGCGAGGATGCCACGGCGGTTTTCAACATGCTTTCCGGTTATTCGGAACCGCGTTTTTGGAACAAACTGGCATTGGCGCCTCTTTGGTTAAAAGATAAATTCCTGTATTTGATTTCCCGGGAAACCGCATCGGCGGAAGCGGGCAGGAACGCCCATATTATTGCGAAGATGAATTCCCTTTGTGACAGGGATATCATTGCGGCGCTTTACGCGGCGAGCGCGGCAGGCGTGAAGATTGAATTGATTATCCGTGGAATCTGCACGTTGAAAGTGGGGATTCCGGGTGTCAGCGAGAACATCAGCGTGCGCTCCATTGTGGGGAACTTTTTGGAGCACAGCCGGATTTTTTATTTTGAAAACGACGGTACACCGGAGATATACTGCGGAAGTGCGGACTGGATGCCCCGTAATCTGGAACGGCGCGTCGAAATCCTCTTTCCGGTGGAGCAGCCGGATTTAAAAGCGAAGGTACTGCATATTTTACAGGGAGAATTAAAGGATACGGTAAAAGCCCATGTGCTTAAGCCTGACGGTACTTATGAAAAGGTGGATAAGCGTGGGAAACCGGCATACAATTCCCAGCTTGCGTTTTCCCTGGAGGCGAAGAAAGAGGCGCGCCTTAGCACAGGGGCGGTGGACGAGCGGGCGTTCATACCGGAGATGCACCATAAGTAGAAGCCGGCAGGCGCCGCAGGAACGGTTCGGAAGCAAAGGGAATGGGAAGGAAGCGGAAATGAGGATTATTTTGGCATCGGCTTCGCCGAGGCGTAAAGAGCTGCTGACGCAGATTGGAATGGCTTATGAGGTGGCGCCGAGTACGGTGGAAGAAAAAATGGAGGGAACGCTGCCGGAGGAAATCGTGCAGGGACTTTCGGCGCAGAAGGCAGAGGATGTCTGCGGAAAGTTTTTGGAGCGGGGAGAGGAAGACTTCCTGGTTATCGGGGCGGATACGGTGGTTGCCCTGGACGGTTCCGTGATGGGAAAACCGGCGGATCGGGAGGATGCCTGCCGGATGCTCGGACTGCTGCAGGGAAAGACCCACCAGGTATATACGGGCGTGACGTTTTGCGGGAGACGAAAGGGCGGGGAGGATATCCGCCATACGTTTTACGGGAAGACGGACGTGTCCATGTTCCCCATGGACGGGGAAGAAATCCGGGCGTATGTGGAAACGGGGGAACCGCTTGACAAGGCGGGGGCGTATGCCATCCAGGGCAGATGTGCGGCGTATATTGAGAAAATAAACGGGGATTACAATAATGTGGTGGGACTGCCGGTAGGCAGGCTGTGCCGGGAGATGAAGCTATACGGGCTGGAAACGGGGCGCAGACCGCTTCAGGCAGGATATCCGGAGCGTTTGGATTCGGAGCGTTTGGAATAAAAGGAAGGGAAAAAACAGGATAGGAAAAGGAACAACGGGAATGGCTGAAATAAAACTCATAGCAAGCGACATAGACGGAACGCTGATTAAGGATTCCACCCCGGATTTATACCCGGAAATGGCGGATGCCATATGCAGGCTGGCAAAACAGGGAATCCTGTTCTGTGCCGCCAGCGGAAGGCAGTACCAAAGCATACGGAACGTATTCCGAGAAGCAGGGGAAAATATTATTTTCATCGCGGAGAACGGGGCGCAGATTCGTTATAGGGAGCAGGACATCAGCGTGACACCCATGAAAAGAAAGGATGCGGAGGATATCGTAAAGCAGCTCAGACAGTATTATGCGACCTGCGATATTATTGTTTCCACCGCAGACGGGAGTCTGGTGGAAAGCCGTAACCGGGAATTTATCGATTTGATTACGTACGGATACCACAATAAATTCAGGCAGGTGAAAGATGTGCTGGAGGAAGACGCGCAGATTATTAAAATCGCTATATACCAAAAGGAGAGCATCCGTGAACTGGGGGAAGGGACGCTGATTCCCATGTGGAAAGACAAGGTAAAGGTATGCATGGCGGGTGAAGACTGGGTGGATTTTATGGATGCGTCGGTGGATAAGGGGAATGCCCTGCGGTTTTTGCAGAATTATTTTGGCATAACCAAAGAGGAAACCATGGCGTTTGGCGATAACAATAACGATATCGGACTGATGCAGGCGGCAGGGGAAAGTTACGCCGTGGAAAATGCCAGGGAAGAAGTGAAAGCGGCGGCGAAGCATATCTGCCCGTCCTATCGGGAAAAAGGTGTGTATCTGGTGGTAAAGGAACTGTTGACGGACGGGTGAGAACGTTATAATATTTAGGGTAATGGATAAGAACGGGGAAACGGAAAGGAGGATGCAGAATGCACGAATTTGATGATGCCGTATTAAAGTGTTTTTTGAAAAACCAAAGCCAGTTATTTCCGGAGGACGTGGCGGATACGCCGGAAGCAGCGGAAGCCTTTTTGGAGGAATGCATGGCAGTGGTGGTAAATTCCGTACAGGAAGTATGGGAATATTTCGACGAGGCAGGTTTGGACATGGAAGGCGCGGACGAGGAGGGAATCCTTGAGGCGGATGAAGTGTTTGACGTGGGAGACGGGAGATACCTGATCGTGGAAGGGTGATGAGACAGCCTGGGAAAGCAGGACATGTGTATGGGGAGTGTAAAAGGATAAGGTAGAAAAGACTGCAGGGAAACGATACTGTCCGGCCGGTATATCCGTTGATTTGTTTGTGATACCGGGCAGACAGTGCCGCTTCCCGGCAGTTTTTTAGCGGTATGGATTTCCCCTGGTTACGGCAGTTCCCCCACCATGTCCGTTTAGGGACAATTAGAAATAGCTCATTTTTGCCCGGAAACTTCAAGAACCCCTTGCAAATTCAGTATTTTTCTGTACAATAAGTAATGGCTGCTAAAAAACGGTATGGATACCATAAAAATAGAAAAAACAAAAAAGAAAGGCTGGCAAACAATGATAAGTGCAAACAACGTAACTTTACGCATCGGCAAAAAAGCGTTATTTGAAGACGTCAACATTAAATTCACCGAAGGAAACTGCTACGGGTTAATCGGCGCAAACGGCGCCGGAAAATCCACGTTCTTAAAAATACTTTCCGGGCAGTTGGAAACCACGAAAGGGGATATCGCCATTACCCCCGGACAGCGCCTTTCCGTGCTGGAGCAGGACCATTTCAAATACGATGAATATCCGGTCATGGATGTGGTCATCATGGGCAACGAACGCCTTTACCAGATTATGAAGGAAAAGGATGCCATTTATGCCAAAGAGGATTTCACCGATGAGGACGGCATCCGCGCCAGTGAGCTGGAAGGGGAATTTGCGGAAATGGACGGCTGGGAAGCGGAGTCCAACGCCGCCATGCTGTTAAACGGGCTCGGCATCGACACCAGTCTGCATAACTCCGTAATGGGTTCCCTAAACGGCAGTGAAAAAGTGAAAATCCTTCTTGCCAAAGCCCTGTTCGGCAACCCGGACATCCTTCTTTTGGATGAGCCTACCAACCATTTGGATTTGGATGCCATCGCATGGCTGGAAGATTTCCTCATCGACTTTGAAAACACGGTCATTGTAGTATCCCATGACCGTTATTTCCTGAATAAAGTATGTACCCATACGGCAGACATCGATTACGGCAAGATACAGCTCTATGCCGGAAATTACGATTTCTGGTACGAATCCAGCCAGCTTTTAATCAAGCAGATGAAGGAAGCCAACAAGAAGAAGGAAGAAAAGATCAAGGAGCTGCAGGAATTTATCTCCCGTTTTTCCGCCAACGCTTCCAAATCCAAACAGGCTACCAGTCGGAAACGCGCACTGGAAAAAATCGAGCTGGATGAAATCAAACCTTCCAGCCGGAAATACCCTTACGTGGACTTCCGCCCCGACCGTGAAATCGGTAATGAGGTACTGACCGTGGAAGGTATCTCCAAAACCATCGACGGCGTGAAAGTGCTCGATAACATCTCCTTTATCGTTGGGCATAACGACAAAATTGCGTTTGTTGGCGGCAATGAACTTGCCAAAACCACCCTGTTCCAAATCCTGATGGGGGAAATGGAGCCGGACGAAGGTACTTATAAATGGGGCGTGACCACTTCACAGGCTTACTTCCCAAAAGACAGCACCAAGGAATTTGACAACGATTATACCATCGTGGACTGGCTTACCGGCTATTCCCCTGTCAAGGACGTAACTTATGTACGCGGTTTCTTAGGGCGTATGCTCTTTGCCGGTGAAGACGGCGTCAAAAAGGTAAAAGTTCTTTCGGGAGGGGAAAAAGTGCGGTGCCTGCTTTCCAAAATGATGATCAGCGGCGCCAACTGTCTGATTCTCGACGAGCCCACCAACCATTTGGACATGGAATCCATTACGGCGTTAAATAACGGGCTGATTAAATTCCCCGGCGTGGAACTGTTCGCCTGCCATGACCACCAGTTCGTGCAGACCACGGCAAACCGCATTATGGAAATCCTCCCGGACGGACAGTTAATCGATAAGATCACCACTTACGACGAATACCTGGAAAGCGATGAGATGGCAAGGAAACGCACCGTCTACACGAATAAAAACGAGGAAGACGATAACTAAACCGGCAGCACAGGAGGAACTTACGGTCATGAAGATTGTGGATTTACACGTGCATTCCAACAAATCCGACGGCAGCCTGACCCCCGCCGGGCTGGTGGAACTGGCGGCGGAAAAGGGGCTGTCCGCCTTCGCCCTCACCGACCACGACACCACGGACGGCATCGGGGAAGCCCTTGCCGCCGCTAAAGAATATAACCGGAAACGGGAGGAAGGCACCCTGCCTCCCCTTGTCTCCGGCAGACTCCCGCTGCCGCTGGAAGTCATTCCCGGCATTGAATTTTCCACGGAGTACGAAGGCAGGGACATTCATATCGTCGGGCTCTGCATTGATTACGAAGCGCCCTTTTTCAAAAACCAAATCCAGGCTTTCGTGGATTCCCGTATCAACCGCAACCGGAAAATGTGTGCCAATTTAAGCGGCGCAGGCATTGATATTTCTTACGAAAAGCTGCTCGATGCCTTTCCGGACTCTGTTATTACAAGGGGACATTATGCCCGCTACCTGTTTGAACACGGTTACGTAAACAGTATGCCCGAAGCCTTCGACCGCTATTTGGGCGACCATACCAAATATTTCGTACCGCGGGAAAAAGTTACGCCCGCGCAGGCAGTGGAACTGATTTTAAGGGCAAACGGAATCCCCATTCTCGCCCACCCCACTCTGTACCATATGGGTAATGAGCGGCTGAACAGGCTGGTAAGCGGGTTAAAGGCTGCCGGGCTGGTGGGGCTGGAAGCCATTTACAGCACATACAGTGCCGCAGAGGAACGCCAAATGCGTGCTCTGGCGGCAAAACACGGGTTATGCATCAGCGGCGGCTCCGATTTCCACGGTGCCAACAAACCCAACCTGGAACTCGCCACCGGCTACGGGAAACTGCTGGTGCCGGAAGACGTGCTGGTGAACTTAAAAAAGCATTTGCCCAAACAGCCTAAAATATTTTTTACCGATTTGGACGGGACTTTACTGGACCGGGAAAAAAAGATAACGCCGGATACCAGGTCCGCCCTGGAACGGTGGACTTCAGCCGGACATTATTTTGCCATATGCACCGGACGCGCGCTGGACAGCGCCATGGAAGTTCGCCGTACGCTGCAGCTTGATTTTCCCGGCATGTACGTGATCGGCTCCAACGGGGGCGAGATTTATGACTGTAAACAAGACCGCGTTATCTCCCGTACCGCCCTCACCATGGAACAGGTGGCGCTGGTTATGGGAATTGCCAAAGAACAGGGCATTCATTGCCATACCTATACGGACACCCATATCGTCAGCCCTGCCGATGACGAACAGCTTCGCTATTACCGCAGGGTCATCCATACGCCCGTCATCATCTGTGAAGATATCGTCAGCGCGCTGGACAAGGGTCCCTGTAAATGCATTGCCATCGAACTGGAAGACAGGGCAAAGCTGGAACATTTCCGCCAAACCCTGCTGCCTTTGACAGACGGGGAAATGAACCTGCTCTATTCCAACGACCGTTACCTGGAAATCTTCCCGGCAGCTTCCGGCAAAGGTTCCGCCGTGCGGATTCTTTGTGAGTACCTGCACCTTCCGCTCGGAAACGCCCTTGCCGCCGGGGACGAGGCAAACGACATCTCCATGATCCGGGCGGCAGGAACCGGCATTGCCATGCAAAATGCCAGGGATGAAGTCAAGGCGGCTGCGGATATCGTTACGGCAAAAGACAATAACCATGACGGACTGGCTGCGGTTTTGATGGAATATTTATAGGACTTCCACCCGTGCATCCGTAAAAGCCGGCATTCATAGGTTTGGGATAACAAAAAAGAAATGGCGGACGTATTTGCGTATCTTCTGAAAATGGCATATCAATTGGATGTCAGTTTGGAGGATGCTTATTTAGCTAAAATGGAAAAAACAGGGAAAGGTTTCAAAGGTATGAACAACAATGCACAAAAAAGGATACAAGAGGGTAAGGGGAAATTTATAGCTTTTGAAGGGATAGACGGAAGCGGTAAGAGTACACAGATTCAATTGTTAGCGGAAAAATTAAAAAAAGCAGGTATTTGCTTTTATACGACAATGGAGCCTACCGATTCGCCGATTGGCTCGCTGATTCACCAGATTCTGACCGGGAGGATGAAAACGGATAATAAAGCCATTGCGGCATTATTTGTGGCAGATCGGTTGGATCATTTACTGAATGATGTGAACGGTATTTTATCGAAAATTTTGGAGGGGACTACGGTAATTACGGACAGGTACTATTTTTCTTCCTATGCTTACCATAGTGTGGATATGCCCATGGACTGGGTTATCCATGCAAATGAGCAGAGTAGAAACATTCTGCAGCCTACCGTTACGGTTTTTATAGATGTTAATCCGGATACGGCAATCGAAAGAATTGTAAAAAACAGGGGTCATCAGGAATTGTTTGAAAAAAAATCAAGATTGGTAAAGGTACGGGAGAAATATTTTAAGGCATTTGAGAAGCTGGAAGATACAGAAAACGTGGTTATTATAGACGGCAACCGTCCGCCGGAAGAAATAGCGGAAGATATTTGGAAAGAAATAAGTTCTTTATTTGTGGGATAATCCGGTTCGGATAACGGCGTCCGGGGATGTTTATTACTTTTTTGTGAAGATTATAAAAGTTTCAGGAAGGACTGTCTTTTTTTCATACAATTTGATACAATGATACCAAATATGGGATGAAGGATACATAAAAATAAATTAGTTGGAGAAGGCGGTAGCAAGATGCGGAAAATTAAAGTTTTGGTAGTGGAAGATTCGGCGGTATTCCGTGAAATGCTGGTGAAAGGGCTGGAGGAGGATGCCGGAATCGAAGTGGTGGCGCAGGCGGAGAATCCTTTTGAGGCGCGGGATGCCATTGAGCAGTACCAGCCGGATGTTATGACGCTGGATATCGAAATGCCGAAGATGAGCGGCATTGATTTCCTGAAGAAGTTAATGCCCCAGTACCCGTTGCCGGTTATTATGTTAAGCGGGCTGAACGGGAAAGTCTTTGAAGCGATGGCGGCAGGGGCCGTGGATTTTGTGCATAAACCCATGAACCTTTCGGCGGGCAACGTGAAGGAGTTCATCCGTCAGGAACTGGTGGTGAAACTGAAAATTGCCGCTTCGGTGGATGTTGGGAAACTGATGCGCAGGGACAGGGTGCATCCGGTCAGGGAGGCGAGGCTGACCAAAAATAACTGCGTCATTGCCATCGGGGCGTCCACGGGTGGACCGGAAGCCATACGGGAGGTGATCAGCGGGTTTGACACGGACATTCCGGGGGTGGTGATGGTACAGCATATGCCTGCCGGTTTTACGAGGACATACGCGGAACGCCTGAACCGTCTCTGCCAGGTGGAAGTAAAGGAAGCCGAGGACGGGGACGAGGTGCGGCAGGGACGTGTGCTGCTTGCGCCCGGCGGGAACCAGATGCGTGTGGTGAAAAAGGAAGCGGGCTATTACGTGTCGGTGAAGGAAGAACCGAAGGTGAGCGGGCATTGTCCTTCCGTGGATGTGCTTTTTGATTCGGTGGCAAAGACGGTGGGCGGGGAATCCATCGGTATTATCCTGACCGGTATGGGGGGCGACGGTTCCAAGGGAATGAAGGAGATGAGGAACCACGGCGCAGTAACCATAGGACAGGACGAGGAGACCTGCGTGGTGTATGGGATGCCGAAAGTGGCATATGATATCGGAGCCGTGACTTACCAAATGCCTTTGGGTGATATTGCGGATAAGGTATATGAAATTTTGGGTTGATGAGTGCGAAAGGAGCATGGCTATAATATGGAAGAAAGTTTTAGTCCGGAAGGAATGCTGGATTCCTATTTATACGAATGTTTCCAACTGTTGGAGCAGATGGATGCAATTGTGCTGTCCGGTGACGGGGAAGGATTTTTCCATGCGGAAGATATCCAGGAAATTTTCCGCATTCTCCATACCATAAAGGGGACTTCCGGTATCATGATGTATGACAACATCGGGTTTACGGCGCATAAGCTGGAAGACATTTTCTATTACCTCAGGGAAGTTTCGGCGCAGGAAGTCCCGAAGGCGGGGCTGTCGGAATGTATTTTCGCGGCGGCGGATTTCATGGTAGGGGAATTGGGAAAGATTAAAAAAGGGGAACACCCTGACGGGAACCCGGAGGAAGCCGTCCGGAAAGCGGAAGCCTATTTGGAGGCGGTGAAAGCGGAGATTCAAAGATGTGGGGTGGAAATGCCGCCGGAAAATGTTTATGCCTCTCCGGGGATGTATTATAACGCACCGTTACAGGAAGAATCAAAGCCGAGAAAACGGGTAAAAATCGATTTGGGGACGGAACCGGAACCAAGACCTGAAATGCATCCGGGCGATTATGTCCTGACGGAGCGGAAACAGGCGGGGAAAGAAGTGCTGATCGGCATCAGCATAGAAAAGCTGGAAAAGGTCAACGCACTGTCCAAGAAACTGGTACAGCTTGACGGGGAAGCGGAATCCTTGGAAAATGAAAATATCAAGAGACGGCTGCATGAAATTGTGGAAGAACTCAGGGCATCCGTATGGGATATGAGGAAGACCCCCATTGCCACCATATTCCGCAGAATGAACCGGGTGGTGTGCAGCCTTTCTGGCAGGCTTTCCAAGGAAATAGAGATAAGGACCGAAGGGGAGGAACTGTTGGTGGACCGGCTGCTGGTGGAGCAGTTGACGGAGCCGATGATGCATGTGGTACGCAATGCGGCGGACCATGGCATCGAGAGCGTGGAAGAACGCAGGGCGGCAGGCAAAAACCCGAAAGGCATTATCATGTTAAGCGCCGGGACGGAAGGAAATCGGCTGTTTTTGTCCGTGAAAAACGACGGAAGGAAACTGGATGCCCGACGGATTTTTGCGCGGGCGAAGGAAAAAGGGTTTATCGGCATAGATGCGGATATCAGGGATTACGGTGAGGAGGAAATCTTCCAGATGATTACCCGTTCCGGTTTTTCCACCATGGACACGGTAACGGAAATATCGGGCAGGGGTATCGGCATGGATATCGTGGCAAACCGCCTGAAGGAACTGGGCGGCAGCCTGCGGATACGGAACCTGCCGGAAGAAGGTGTGGAAATGGTGATGGAGGTTCCAATGGAATGAATTCCAATGGAATTTATTCCATTTGGAATTTATTCCATTTGGAATTTATTCCATTTGGAATTTATTCCATTTGGAATAAGAAATTTAGCTCTTTTCGATGCCATGCGTATGTGTTACAATGAATGCAGATTACCAAAGCAGAAACGAAAATATAGAATGGCAAGGTGGCGGATATGAAAAGAATATTATTAAAGCTCAGCGGGGAAGCGCTGGCGGGAGAGAAGAAGACCGGGTTCGATGAGGAGACGGTGCGCAGCGTGGCGCTGCAGGTGAAGCAGCTTGTGGAAAATACGCAGGTGGGAATCGTCATCGGCGGCGGGAATTTTTGGCGCGGGCGTTCCAGCGAGCACATTGACCGGACGAAAGCGGACCAGATTGGGATGCTGGCTACGATTATGAACTGCATCTATGTATCGGAAATTTTCCGTTCGGTGGGAATGGAAACGGAAATCCTGACTCCTTTTTCCTGCGGTTCCTTTACCAAAATGTTTTCCAAGGACAAGGCGAACAAGTATTTGAAACAGGGAAAGGTCATTTTCTTTGCAGGAGGTACGGGACATCCCTATTTTTCCACGGATACGGGCGTGGTGCTGCGGGCGGTGGAAGTAGAGGCGGATGTCATTCTGTTGGCGAAAGCGGTGGACGGGGTGTATGACGACGACCCGAAATCGAATCCAGCAGCAAAGAAGTATGACGAGGTATCCATTGACGAGGTGATTGCAAAGAACCTTCAGGTGGTGGACATGACTGCTTCCATTCTTGCACGGGATAACCGGATGCCCATGTGGGTGTTTGGGTTAAACGGTACGGACAGCATCGTGAATGCGGTAAACGGGGATTTTAACGGCACGAAAGTGACGGTTTAAATATGGATTCGTGCAGGGAAGATGCTTTTCCTGCCGGATGATTATGATATTGCGGAGGAGAGAAGATATGGATGAGAGACTGAAAGTTTATGACGGAAAGATGAAGAAAGCGTATGAGTATTTGGAAACGGATTTTGCCGCCATCCGTGCGGGACGCGCCAATCCCCATGTGCTGGACAAGATACGGGTGGATTATTATGGGACACCCACACCCATCCAGCAGGTGGGCAATATCACGGTACCGGAAGCACGGATGATTCAGATTGCGCCCTGGGAGAAGACGTTGATTAAGGAGATCGAAAAGGCAATCATGGCTTCCGATGTGGGCATTACCCCCTCCAATGACGGTGCGGTAATCCGGCTTGTTTTCCCGGAACTGACGGAGGAGCGGAGAAAGAGCCTTGCCAAAGACGTGAAGAAAAAGGGCGAAGACGGGAAGGTGGCAATCCGTAACATCAGAAGGGACGGGAATGATGCGTTTAAGAAACTGGCGAAGGAGGATGTTTCCGAAGACCAGATTAAGCAGTTGGAGGATGAACTGCAGAAAATGACGGACCGGTTTATTAAAGATATCGATAAGCTGGTAGAGGAGAAGACGAAAGAGATTCTTACCGTGTAAAAACGGGATGGAGTGGAGAGTCCGGGGCGGTTCTGCCCTGTGAACGGGTATTTGGCTGCGGCCGGCGCCCGTTCACAGGGCAGAACCCGCGATACCGGACGGTTTTTTAAGCAAAGTGGATTGGGAAACCAATGGAAATGCATGGGACATGGCAAAGAGACATCGGGTGACAGGATGGGAAGGATGGGAATGGAAGAAAAACGGAAGATTCCGGGGCATGTGGCGATTATTTTGGACGGTAACGGCAGGTGGGCAAAAAAGAAGGGGATGCCGAGGAATTACGGGCATGTGCAGGGAGCGAAGACGGTGGAGACCATCTGTGAAGATGCTTACCGGATGGGTGTGCAGTACCTGACAGTGTATGCATTTTCCACGGAGAACTGGAACCGGCCCAAAGACGAGGTGGATGCGCTGATGAAGCTGCTGCGCAATTATTTGAAGACCTGCCTGAAGACGGCGGAAAAGAACCGGATGTGCGTGCGGATTATCGGGGACAAGACGGGATTGGACCAGGATATCCGGCAGAGGATTGGGGAACTGGAGGAAGCGACGAAGGAAAACGACGGGCTTCATTTCCAGATTGCCTTAAATTACGGGGGCAGGGATGAAATCGTGCGTGCGGTACGCTCCATTTCGCGTAAGGTTAAGGGCGGGGAGCTGGAAGAAGGGCAGATTACGGAGGAACTGGTAAGTTCCATGCTGGATACCGGAGGGATACCGGAGCCGGATTTGTTAATACGGACCTGCAATGAGCAGCGGATTTCAAATTTTCTGCTGTGGCAGCTTGCCTATACGGAATTTTATTTTACGCCGGTGGCATGGCCGGATTTTACGAAAGAAGAATTGGAAAAAGCCATAGATGCATATAATAAAAGGGATAGGCGTTATGGTTTGGTAGAAAACGATTAGGAGGTAGCGGATATGTTTATGGCTCGTTTGCTCAGCGGCGTGGTACTTGTGGTGATTGCCGCCGTCACGCTGCTTACGGGCGGATATCTTTTGGCTGCCGTATGCCTGTTCATTTCCATGGCAGCGTATGGGGAACTGGTGAAGGCATGTAAGATCCGCGCGCAGGGACAGGGGCTGAATGCCCTGGAGAGTGTGGGGTATCTTGGGATTGTCTGCTACTATGCGGTGGTGGTATTTACTGAGAGCGCACAGGCGCAGTTGTTTGCCATTCTGTTTACGATGGCTGCCTTTATGTTCGTGTATGTGTTTGCGTTTCCGAAATACCGCGCGGAGCAGGTAATGGGGGCTTTTTTCTGTTTTGCATACGCGCCGGTGATGTTTGCGTTCCTTTACCTGACGAGGGAGCTTCCGTACGGGGCATATTTGGTATGGATGATTTTCATCAGTTCGTGGATTTGCGATACCTGTGCTTATTTAACGGGCATATCCATCGGAAAGCATAAAATGACGCCGAAGCTCAGCCCGAAGAAATCCATCGAGGGCGCCGTCGGCGGTGTGGTGGGTTCTGCACTGGTCGGGGGGCTGTACGGGTATTTCCTGGTGGAGCAGGTTGTGGAAGAACAGCAGGTGACGTGGATTTTTGTGTTGATCAGCGCAGTGGGTGCAGTGATTTCCCAAGTAGGGGATTTGGCGGCGTCCGCCATCAAACGGAACCATGAAATTAAGGATTACGGGCATCTGATACCGGGACACGGGGGGATTATGGACCGGTTTGACAGCGTAATTTTCACGGCGCCCATGATATACGCACTGGCGGTGCTCCTGATGGGGCGCGGGTGAGATTGGATAAGGTGGTAAACGGATGAAAAGGATAGCGGTTTTGGGGTCTACGGGTTCCATCGGAACCCAAACATTGGAAATCGTGCGGCAGAACCGGGATTTGCAGGTGACTGCCTTAGCGGCGGGAAGCAATGTGGAGCGGATGGAGGAACAAATCCGTGAGTTTTGCCCGCTGATTGCCGCCATGTGGAGCGAGGAAGCGTGCATGGATCTCCGTGCACGGGTGGCGGATACGGGCGTGCGGATCTGCTGCGGCATGGAAGGGCTTTTGGAAATCGCCGTGATGGAGGAAATGGATGTATTGGTGACGGCGATTGTGGGCATGATTGGGATAAAACCTACCATTGCAGCTATTGAAAGCGGCAAGGCGATTGCGCTTGCCAATAAGGAAACGTTAGTGACGGCGGGGCACATCATTATGCCGCTGGCCGCAAAGCATAAGGTTCCCATTCTTCCGGTGGACAGCGAGCACAGCGCCATTTTCCAGTCCATGAACGGGGAAAACAAAAAACGTGTCAGCAAGATACTTTTAACGGCGTCCGGCGGACCGTTCCGGGGCAGGACGAAGGAGGAGCTTGGCGCCATGAAGGTGGAAGATGCCTTAAAGCATCCCAATTGGGCAATGGGCAGGAAAATTACCATTGATTCCGCAACCATGGTCAATAAGGGACTGGAGGTCATGGAAGCAAAGTGGCTGTTCGGCGTGGATTTGGAGCAAATCGAGGTGGTGGTACATCCCCAAAGCGTCATTCACTCCATGGTGGAATATGAGGACGGGGCGGTAATGGCACAGCTTGGAATGCCCGATATGAAACTGCCGATTGCATATGCCCTGTTTTACCCGGACCGCAGACCGATGGACGGAAAGAAACTGGACTTTTTTGCGTTGGGCCATATGACGTTTGAAAAACCGGATTTGGAGACTTTTACGGGCTTAAAGCTGGCGTTTGAGGCAGCGAGGGCGGGCGGCAGTATGCCCACGGTATACAATGCGGCAAACGAAAGGGCAGTCAGCCTGTTTTTGGAGCGGAAAATAGGCTTTTTGCAGATTCCGGAGTTAATCGGTGCATGTATGGGGCAGCATAAAGTGATAGAGCATCCAAACGTGGAGGAAATCCTGCGGACGGAACAGGAAGCGTATGAATATATAAGGCGGGTGGTAAATTGATAGTTACGGTGATATTGTTTTTGCTGATTTTCGGGTTGGTGGTCATTTCCCATGAATTCGGACATTTTATTCTGGCGAAGAAAAACGGGATACGGGTGGTGGAGTTTGCCGTGGGGATGGGCCCCACTCTTTTCCGTTATAAAAAAGGGGAAACGGTATACAGCCTGAAAGCGCTGCCCCTTGGCGGCGCATGTATGTTTGACGGGGAAGACGGCATGACGGCCGGCGGTGTGCCGGACGAAGGCTCATTTCTGTCGGCAAACGTGTGGGCGAGGATTTCCGCCGTGGTGGCAGGACCCTTGTTTAACCTCATACTTGCTTATGTGCTTGCGGTGATCCTGATTGCGTTTACCGGTACGGAGCGTCCGGTAATACAGTCGGTGGTGCCTGACAGTGCGGCGGAAGCGGCGGGGATACAGGCAGGCGACCGGATTACGGAGATTAACGGGGAAAAGATTCATTTCGGAAAGCAGATTTCGTTAATATCATTCTTAAACCGCGGTGAGACGCTTAAGGTGGAATATGTCCGCGGCGGGGAAACATACCGCACGGAGCTTGCGCCGGTTTATGACAGTGCGGCAGGACGTTATTATATCGGGTTCATGGGATACAGTGAATATTACCGGTGCAGCGCATTAGAGGTGTTCCAGTACGGTTTTTATGAGCTGGAGTATTACGTGGGCAGTACGTTTAAGAGCCTTGCGATGCTGTTCCAGGGAAGGGTGTCGAAAGACGACGTGGCAGGACCGGTGGGAATCGCCCAAATGGTTGGGGAAACTTATGAATCCCAAAAGGAATACGGGTTCCGTTATGTGCTGTTTTCCATGATGAGCATTACCATCCTGCTTTCGGTGAATCTGGGTATCCTGAATTTGCTGCCCATTCCTGCGCTGGACGGCGGACGTTTGGTATTCTTACTGTTTGAGGTGGTCCGGGGGAAACCGGTGCCGCCGGAAAAAGAAGGAATGGTGCATCTGGCGGGAATGGCGGTGCTGATGCTCTTGATGGTGTTTGTACTGTTCAATGATATTTCGCGGTTATTTTCTTAAAGTGTGTTTCGGATGGTTTAAGGGAAACCGTTTTTACATGCAGAAACTTGTGCAAGCGGGGACAGGAATTTTCACATCCAAAAGGTTATAATGATACTGCACAGGGAGAGAAAACAAAATGTCAGTCGAATTGATACAGCAGGCAGTCTGCTATATGGAAGAACATATTTATGATGACATCACCTATGTGGAAACTGCCAAAAGCGTCCGTATGTCAGGCTATGATTTCCACCGGACCTTTCGTTTCGTTACGGGAATGACCGCAAACGAATACATCAGGAACCGGCGGCTGGCACTGGCGGCGCAGGAGCTTCAGGCAACGGACCTGTCGGTGACGGAAGCCGCCTATAAGTACGGCTACCGGACCCCGGAGAGCTTTTCAAAAGCCTTTTCAAAGTTTCATGGTTCGACGCCGAAGCAGGCAAAACAGAAAGGTGCGCAAATCCGTTTGTTTAATCCCCTTGTGATAAAAATCACAATGGAAGGTGGCAGTATGATGGATTACAGGATGGAACACAGGGAACGGCAGAAGTTCATTGCCTTGGTAAGGGAGTTTCCGAATGAAGTGGCGGGGGATGATAACGATCACAGCATTCCCGATTTTTGGTCGGAATGCGGACGGAAAAACAGGGTGGAACCCATGCAGTCACTCCGTCCGGAAGGGAAAAGGGATGTATATGGTTTGTGCAGTCCCATGAAGGACGCAGAGACGCATTTCCGGTACGGAATCGGCGTTATGCTTGACGGGGATACCGATGAGGAAGGGGCAGCACGTCTGCTGGAGGACGGCTATACTTTATGGGAAACGGAGCCTGCGGATTATGCCGTGTTTTCATGCATTGGCACGGACGGTGACTGCCTGGGGGAAACATGGGAAAAATTCTTTAAAGAGTTTGTACCGCAGACGGGTTATGTACAGACGGATGGCTCGGACTATGAGATTTATTTTGAAAACGGCAGGAACAATTTGTTCTGCGAGCTTTGGGTTCCGGTAAAAAAGAAGTAACAAGGCAAGAATCGTCAAATATTCACAGGAATGGCAATACCGTAAAAAACCGGGAACACGGTATAATAAAACCGGAAGGTGTAAATGCGGTGTGTCGTGCCGCCGTCAGGGGAAAGGGGAACCCCCTGACGGCAGACAGGGGGTGTGGGTATATGAAAGATTCTTGCGGATTAAGGAAGCGGAAGACGGTATTGCGCAGTATCAGGGGAAAACTGGCGGTAAGTTACCTGATTCCGATTGTCCTGATTGTGGTGCTCGGAATTATTTCTTACCAAAGGGCTGCCGAGACAATCATTAAGAACTATGAGGTGTTCATGGAAACCGCCATTCAGAAAACGGCGGAATATTATGGGCTGATGATGGATACCGTTGCGGTAAACTGCAACCAGATTGCCATCGATAATTCCCTGCGCGCCTATTACCGGGGTGCATACGGGAATGAGCCGCTGCAGGAAAAAAAGAAGTTTTTGGAAATCCAGAAAGGAATGTTCATGGATGCGTTTTCCGGTAGTTTTGTCAAAGGGATTTATGCATTTGGCGGATACGGAAACGAATGCATTTCCTATTTGGGGCTTAAAAAGCCGGAATACAGGGCTTACATGGAAACGCAGGAAGGAAGGGAAATGGCGCAGGCAGGGGAAAACACCGTGTTTGCGGGCTGCCACGGCGATTTGGATGCCATGACGGGGCAGGATGTTGGGGAATATGCTTTCTGCGTAAAGAGGAATATCACCAATCCGTCGTCGGAGCCTGTGGGAGTCATTCTCATGGATATTTCCATGGAAGCGGCAAGGGAGCCGTTAAGCCAGATGGATTTGGGGGAAGGAAGCATGTGCGCGCTGGTGACGGGGGACGGCAGGCAGATTTCCGGCGGCGGGGATACGGTTGTTTTTGCCGGGCTGGACGTTTATCCGGATTTCCTGGCGGGAACGGAAGAAAGCCGCTCCGTTTACATTGATTATGGGGGTGAGGAATATCTCCTGCTGCTTTCCAAGGTGGGGAATACGGGTTTTACGGTCTGCACCATGATTCCGCAGGTGTTAATTACTTCAAACCTGAAGGACATAAAGACGGCAACGGTGGTCATCGTACTCTTGGCGCTTGCCATAGCGGTCTGTACGGCGGCGGTCATTTCCACCGGAATCAATGCATCCATCAAGCGCATCAGTAAGGTGATGAAGTCCGTGGCGGAAGGGGACCTGACCGTAACGGTCCAGGCGAAGGGCAGGGATGAATTCCGGACGCTGGGGGACCATGCAGGCGACATGCTGTCCAATACCAAGGAACTGCTTAAAAAAGCGGGGCTTGTTTCGGGACAGGTGGTTACATCGGTGATGCGTGTAACGGATACTTCGGGACGGATGATGGTGACGACGGGCAATATTGAGGATGCCATTCTGGAAGTGAACGGGGGCGTCTACCGGCAGAAAGAAGAAGTGGAGCATTGCCTTGCCAAAATGGACGAACTGGCGGAGCAGATTGAGCAGGTAGACAGGGAAGCCGAAGGCGCTATGAAACGTGCCGGTAAAAGCAAAATGGCGGTGGAAAAAGGACTGTCCGCCATCCGCCTTTTGGAAGACAAGGCGGATGAGACCGCGCATATTACCGGGCAGGTCATTGGCAAGATTGAAGCCCTGGCGGAGGAAACAAAAGCGATTACGGATATCATCGTTTCGATTAAGGGCATAGCGGAAAGGACCAAGCTGCTTTCCTTAAATGCAAGGATTGAGGCAGCCCGAATCGGGGATGCAGGAAAAGGCTTTGCGGTAGTGGCGGAAGAAATAAGGAAACTTTCCGGGGAATCCATGAAGTCGGTGGAGCGTATCGGGACCATCGTGGACCGTATTGAAAGCGGGACGCAGGAGACGGTACTGGTGGCGAGGGAGTCCGAGAAGATTGTGGAAGAACAGGAAGCGGCAATGGATGACACGGTGGAAGCATTCCACGAAATGAGCGGAAGCGTGGACGGGCTTGCCGGAAAAATAGAAAAGATTGCGGGCAATATGCGGAACATGGAGCGGAGCAAAGACCGGATCATGGAAGCGGTGGCGAATATTTCCGAGGTGTCCATACAGACGCTGGCGTCCACCAACCGGATGAAGGACGAGGCAGGACTTCAGGTAAGCGCCGTGAAAGAGTTGAACGAAGCGACCGGAAGGCTGGATGAGGAGGCGAAGAAGCTGACGGAGGCAATCCGCAGGTTTAAGGTGCAGTGAAGGGAATAAGCAGGAGGAGACGGAAAAGTAACGGTTTGGGCTGA
>ERZ808054.771-NODE-771-length-24356-cov-11.261049_pt1 | contig 24356 bp, 23 predicted proteins | sample MGYA00380201_ERZ808054 | MGnify/ENA primary metagenome ERZ808054 (study PRJEB31490, sample SAMN06133419) | mouse gut metagenome | isolation source: Z5_2 | host: mice | place: China: Chengdu | collected 2015-05 ...
AATTCTACGGAAAACTTTAAATTGAAAAATTTGAGGTGCCCGGGCAGGCTATAAAAGAATTTACCTTTCAAAGCTGCCACGGCACTGACAACATTGACACCTGCCCAGACTGTATTCACCCCTTCAGGCAATATGATTTTAAGGAACACAGGAACAAGCGTTGCCGCTGGGAGAATACTGACGATCAGCGCCGCCATACTTAAAGTTTTCCGTTTTTTATTTTCCATGACCGATTTACCTCATTTCTTTTTTTCCAAATTGTATTACAGCAATCGTAAGTACCAATGCCAAAACCAATATCGCAGCCGGCAGGAACGGGAACAGTGAAAATGTCCGTATGTTATCTCCCGCCGTAAAATCATGTAGCGAACAGGATACCAGATAACCGCTGTAACAGTACGGCCAGGCAATCCAGACAGGTGTATTGGAAACCAGCACGCCGGGAATCACAAGGAGCAGGTTCAGCCCCACAGACAAAAGCGGCTTTTCAAACAGGACTGTGACTGCCCACATAGCCCCCAGGCATGGCAGCATGGTCAGAAACAGGCCGGCGCACCATTTCATCAGATAAAGGACAGGCAGTGTTTCCGTCACGCCCATTGTTTTTGTAGCAACTGTCCCGGCAATCACGAATACCGCAAAGAACACGGCCATCTCCATAAACAGATAAAATACCAGCACACAGAATTTTGCCATGGAGAGCGCATACCGGCTGACCGGCAGGGCCAGCATCTTTAAGATACCGTTATTCCCTGTTTCCCGCCCCGCAACCATCACGCAGACCACGATCATGGACAACGGCAGCAAATAATAAGAATAGACCAATGCGCTTTGAATGAACATGGCAGGCCACGCATTTGTATATTCCGGTGTAAAATACCGGCTTAAATTTGCAACCCCGGAGGAAACTACTAACAACGGGGCAGCAAAAATAAGCGGTATCATTTTTGATCTCTTTACTTTCGTGAATTCAATTCTCAGAAGTTCCAAAAAGCTCATATTAAATTCCTCCAAACAGTTATCTTATTCATAACGCAGATTCTTTGCCATCCACAGCCCCACGCCGAGAAACAGCAGCGATGCAGTCACAGCAACGATGGCAGCCGTTATATCCGGCTCTGCGCTCATGGCGACCGCAGGCTTCAACATAATAACAAAGGGATGGATCAGCAGCAGATCAAAATTTATATTTGCCAGTGCCATGCTGCTCAAAAACCCGGCTACGCCAATCCCCAGCGGCACCCACATATTTTCCGAACGTGAGGAAACCAAAACCATAAATGACAGTACCGGCATGGAAGTAAGATACGAATACCCTGCAAATTGAAGCAGGGTTTCCATTTCAAATGCTCCCTGCGGCAGGTCTTTCATACCAATAAACGCAAGCGCCAGATTCTCTAATGCTACCGCCACAAAAAACATTGCCGATAAAATCAGGAACTTACAAAGGTACATTCCCGGTACGCTTATGGGGAGCATATACATCTTTTTAACTGCATTCCCTTTAAATTCCATGTGATAGACCATGCAGGCGGCAACCACAATTCCAAACATGTTCAGAACCACAATCATACCATAAAGCTGTGTCAGCAGAACATCCATAGGCGGAAGCGGCAGATTCAGCAGGGTATCTTTCCTAATAATAAAATTTGCAAATGCATAGAATGCTCCCAGAATACCAACTGCCGGCAAGACAGGAATCGCACCCGCCCGTTTTTCTTTCCGAAGCTCAATCAGGAACATCCTCATAACTTTGCCCTCTGCTTTCTGTCTGCATTATCCTGATCCACCATGGAGAGGAATACATCCTCCAGATTGTTTGCAGCAAAGCCGGTTTTTACTGCCGTCTGTCTAAGCTCATCAAGGCTTCCCTCAAACAGGAGTCTCCCATGATTGAGGATTCCAATATCATCAGCCATCAGCTCGATCTCTGACAGCATGTGAGATGAGATCAGAATCGTGCAGTCATAAAGGGCGGGCAGTGACTTCACCAGCTCCCGGATCTCATGGATGCCGGAAGGGTCAAGGCCGTTGGTAGGCTCATCCAGGATCAGGATAGGCGGCCTCCCAAGAAGCGCCCCAGCAAGCCCTAAACGCTGTTTCATTCCCAGAGAATATTTCTTTGCCAGCCTGTCTCCAAATTCCGTAAGCCCAACTAATTCCAGCGCATCCTCCACGCTCTCCTTCGGAAGTCTCAGGATACGGCGTATCACATCAAGATTCTCCCTGCCTGTGAGGTTTGCATAGAAAGACGGGGCTTCAATAAAAGAACCGATCTCCTTCAAAATATCCATCCGGTCTTCGGGAAAATGCTTTCCGTCAATGGAAAAACTCCCCTTTGTAGGTGCGGTCAGCCCAAGCAGCATTTTCATGGTAGTGGACTTTCCCGCCCCATTCGGCCCGAGAAAGCCATAAATACTGCCCTTGCGGATATGAAGGGAAACCTGATTGACGGAAACAAAATTTTTGTACTTCTTTGTCAAATGTTCTGTTGTTATCATATAATCCATAGGTGACATCTCCTTTCAACAATTCCATGATACACCCCCAACCTGACTTTAACTTTCCCGTGTCCTTACTTTTACCTTACTTTTTTGGGGATTCGTACTTTTAGCAAACGGAATATGGTATACTATGCATGGAGGTAATCACACTATGGATCATTCATTTTTATTTACAAAAAAAATACTGTTGGTAGATGACGAGCCGGAGCTTCTTGAACTGGTGTCTGTTATCCTAAAAGAGGACGGATTTGAAAATATTATTACTGCTTCTTCCGTATCGGAAGGAATAGATGCTACCAGAACCGAAAAACCTGATCTTGCAGTCCTGGATGTTATGTTGCCTGACGGAGACGGTTTCTTTCTGATGCGGCAGATACGGGATTTTTCGGATATGCCGGTCATATTCCTGACAGCCAGGGACGAAGCCGCAGATAAGCTGGCCGGGCTGGGGCTGGGCGCAGACGATTATATCGCAAAGCCGTTCCTGCCTGAAGAACTCCTGCTGCGTGTCCATTCCGTCCTGCGCCGCTGCTATAAAATGGATGCCCCGGCAGTAAAACTGGAGGGCTGCCTGATCGATTTTGAGCGTGCGGAGGTGGACAAAGCCGGCGAGACCATACCGCTTACCGCCATGGAATACACCCTGCTTGAAACCCTTGCACGAAGCGCCGGGAAAATAGTCACTCTGGATGTGCTGTGCGAAGCGCTCTGGGGAGACAACCCTTTTGGGTATGAAAACAGCCTGAACGCCCATATCCGCCGCATCCGTGAAAAAATTGAATCCGACCCATCAAAACCTGTTTCACTGATCACGATCAAGGGGCTGGGATATAAACTGAATACAAGGAAGTGATATCATGAAATCATTTAGCAGATATATCTCAAAATATTTTGTTTCTTTTTCCGTCCTGATCTTTGGGCTGGTACTTTTCAACCTGCTCGCATTTATCTGGACATTCCACCGTATTGTGTTAAATGATTACAACGGTTTTTCCCCGCAAAATATGGTGGCGGATGTAAACGCTACTTCCGGGCCGGAGGGCATCACGGATGAAATGGCGGACACGCTCCGCTCCCTGGACATATGGGCCATGTTCCTTGACAGTACCGGCGGCCGCCTCTGGTCTGTGGAACTTCCCGCAGATATTCCCGCAGACTATTCCGTGCAGGACGTGGCTGCGTTTACAAAAGGCTATCTCTGCGATTACCCTGTCTTTATCAGGTGCAGGGAAGACGGCCTTCTGGTACTCGGTTATCCGAAAGGAAGCTATTTCAAGATTACCGGGAATTACTATCCAATGGATATTGTGAAGATGATTCCTGTTTTTTTCTGCGTGGTGCTGACCATTGACCTGACGGCGATGTTTCTTGCCTACTGTTTTTCGCGCAAAAAAATCATACGCCTCACAGAACCCATTATTTCTGCCATTACATCACTTTCAGAGGGAAAACCGGTATCGCTCGATCTGTCCGGAGATCTGTCCGAAGTGGCTGACAGTATAAACAGAGCGTCCCGAATCTTAAACCGCCAAAACCAGGCCCGTGCCAACTGGATCAGCGGTGTTTCCCATGACATCCGTACCCCCTTATCTATGATTATGGGATATTCCGGAAGGATAGCAGGTAATGCCGCCGCAAATGACAGCATCCGGGCGCAGGCAGAAACCATAAAACAACAGAGCATGAAAATAAAGGATTTGGTACAGGACTTAAATCTGGTATCCCAGCTGGAATACGATATGCAGCCTGTCCATAAGGAACCCGTGCGTCTGTCCAAACTGCTGCGCTCTTATACGGCAGAACTGTTAAGCACGGAACTTTTCGGGAATTATCCGGTTGAACTCCATATTCCCCCTTCCGCCGAAACTCTCACCTTGAATTGTGACGCCCGTCTGATTTCACGGGCAGTGGGGAATCTGGTTCAGAACAGCATCCGCCACAATCCGGAAGGCTGCAGCATTGATCTTTGCTTAAACTGCACAGCCGACACCATCTGCCTGTCTGTATCAGATAATGGCGTCGGCCTGTCAGTCGAAAAATTGAAAGAACTAAAAGAAAAGCCGCATTACATGGAAAGCACCGATGACAGGCTGGATTTAAGACACGGCCTCGGACTGATCCTTGTCCGCCAGATTGTAGACGCCCATAAGGGAACAATGCAGATTGAGAGTGAAGAACAAAAGGGCTACAAGGTCACTTTAATCTTTTCTAAATCTGAATAGCATAGAAGGACAAAGCTCTTAGTTCCATTCCACGTCAACTAATCGCTGCAGTTATGAAAATTCAAGTTGCAACTGAATTTATGAGACTAATTTCCTCTTGATTATAACATGGTTTAGCGGAATTTTTTTCTGCACCGTTTCTTTTTCCGCTTCTTCCACTTTCTGGCTTGCAATTTCCGCAAAAGTCTTTCCTGTTTATGCTTTCCTATCAAAAGAGGGCTTCTCCTCCAGATAATCTGGCAGTTCTGAAATTTCTGCCCCTACACTGTTCTTAACAGAACGATACTCTGTCCAATAGATAGAATAAAATTCATCCTTTTTGGAAAGTTCTGCTGGTGTCATTTCATAGCTCCACCCATTGCCTGTGTTAGACAGTGCTTTTACACCCTGGCATTCAATAACAGCACCATAACCGCCCGTTGTTAAAATCGGGCAAGTCAACGTGCCGCCACCTGCCAATGCAAACATTTTTTCAGCAAGACTGCTTCCCCTGCCATCAGCCGCCTCCAAAAAATCCAATAATGTCAATTCCCCAATCCCTCTACATTTAGGGTTATTATTCTGATTTTTCATAGCATTTTTAGCCTGTTGATACAACATCTTCCTATCCGGTGCAACATCAGATAAATATTCCGCCCTTAACTGGAGAACCTGTCTGGAAATATATTCTGATTCTGTTTTATTTGTTGACAGAGCTGCCTTTTTTGCCAGTTCCCTGATTTCACTGGTAAACTCCGCCTTCGATTTATTAGATTTACCTGCCGATGGTATGTAAGACCAGTTCGGCTCTCCCTTTCCGGTTGTTGCAATGGTAACATTCTTTATGCAGCTGACAGAGCCACTTACTGATACGCTCATGAAGCCTACCTCCCCAATAAACAGTCTTTACATTCCTATCATTTCTCACATATTGAAAAGCGTACTGCATCCGCATATTTATATGAAACGTAGTACGCCCTCCCCAATATGTACTTTATATCTGCAAATCTATTGAACTGCCTGAAACAGATGACCTTTTCACAAGTTTGTTGCCACTTTTGGCAAGCTGACTTTCTACACTTTCTCTTGTAATGCCGTCCAATGCGCCGGACGGAATCGGCTTTCCAAGCTCCCACTTAGGATCAGCTTCCCGTACCGCCGCATAAAATGTGTTTCTGTATGCCCGTTCATACTGCTCCATAGTATATCCCGCTGCTAATCGGTCATTTTTCTCCGTCTTTCTGTACAGATTGTCATATACATCCCTGCGCTTTGTTGTATCGCCATTGTGAACACCGTTTTCCTGTAAAAACTCTTTTTTCGTCAACTCAAACATTTCGTCTTTGCTGCTTTCCGAAATGGAAATGATACGTTTCTGACGACTTGCATTTTCATCCGTCAATACAAGTCCGGCAAGCCCGTTTCTGGGGTTTATAAAATCTCCGTCCTTATCGTAACATTTCATGGAATTTTTAATGCACTGAATATTTGTGTACATTGCACCATTTCCTGCCCGCATCATTTCTTTTATTGCCGCCTTATATTGCTTGCTGTTCGTATCAATGCCCGCCGCCTTTAACTGTGTCTGTATAGAACTGCTGTTTAACTGCGACAACTGAAAGCTGCCTATAATACTTGTACCTTTTGTGCTTTTTGTTCCAAACATACTTTCAAATAAAAAACTGTAATCTGTAATTTTTGACATAACTTTGTCCTCCTTGATCCTGTTCTTAAAATCCGTTTTCACTTCTGCGCATATACTGCACTATTACTTTTATTATCGGAAATCTGTATTAAAATCCTATACATTTATCCCGAGGTACAGATTTTTTCCCTGAAGTACAGATTTTTATGTTTTTTCTCCAAATCTGCTCTAAATTATCCTAAAGTACCCTTATGGTTTGCGCCATCCCGCCTACCGGTTCAGGATCACATCACTGTAAAATTTCCCGCCATCATTTTTATAGAGGACGCTGCCCCCGTATTTCTCCACACACCGCTCTACGTTCAGGCAGCCGATTCCAGTGCCTTTCCCGCCTGTGCTAACCGGTTTGCCGTTCTTTATCCTTACTTCCTTTTCCACACTGTTCTCTATGCGTATGGATAGCATCTCATTATAGTTTCTGATATGCACCTTAATATAACGCTCCCCACTGCACTTTAAGACAGCCTGCATTGCGTTTTCCAGAAGGTTCCCAAAGAGCGTTGTCACATCCACCGGCTCTATAAACCCAAGTCCTGTGCTTTTCACCCTTACCACGAACCGGATGCCGATGCTCTCCGCCGCCTGCTTCCTGTCCGCAAGGAGGATGTTCAGCATCGGGTTGTCGGAATATTCCTCCGGCACAAGGGGCTTCAGGATGCCCCCGATCTGCCTTGTGTACTCCATTGCCTTATCCGTCATGCCTGCTTTATATAGCTCCTCTATGGAGCGGAGATGCTTGCTGACATCATGGAGTACTTCAATAGACTTTCCGTATTTCTCCCTCTGCCTCTCATAATGCTCAAACTGCATACTCTCCTGCTGCTTCATCATGGCAATCTGGAACTCCAACTCATTCTTTTCATCTCTCATCTTCATAAAGTAAAACAAATATATATTAACAAAAACAATACAACTCAGATTTATGCAAAGCAAAAAATAATCAGTTCCCCGTGATGCCATAAAAACAGACACAATGGTACCGCCGATGCCATATTCTAACATTGTAAAATAAAAAAGATACTGTAGCCAGCTCCGTCTGTAATCCTTTTTCCAAAACTGTCTCAGCAGGATATGGTAGAAAAATATCAAAAAAGGTTTAGAACAGACAACCTCAACACTGCTTTTTATAAGCAAATTTTTCGGTACAACATCAAAACAATTCATCAAAGAAGCAATTCCCCAGATACTGATGCTGTCAAACAGACCGATTATCCAAAAGAAACATTCGCTTTCCAGCACCCTTCTCCATTTCCTGTCGCTTTCATATAAAGAAAAACTGATGATGCCAAATACCAGAACAGTTGCTATACCATTCCATACAACACTATTTATCAGGTTTACCAACGTCAACACTGCTATTGCTGCTACTGTAACAATTTTATAGATGACCGGATTCTCAAAAGTTTTCTCATAACGGTCATTCCAGAATTGGCTCATCAGACTGACAATAACTGTACATGATAAAAAGCAACTGAACAGATATACTAAATTCCCCATATCCTTATACCCCGTTATGCTCGTCCATATTGTGTATGTATTCATTAAGCATCTTCTTAAATTGTGACACTCGCTTTTGGGACAGAGGCACTGTCCCACCGTCCTTCAAGATAATCTCATATCCTTTGATTTTCGCCACATTACACAGGTTCACAAGGATTCCCCTACAGCTTATCTCAAAACCGTAGGGCTGCATCCGCTCCTCCAGCCCGCTGATGGCATCCGGGTACTCGTACACCATATTTTCCGTCACGATTTTAACCTTCTTTTTTGCCTTGATGTATTCAAAGTACAGGATCGTATCAGTAGGAAGCAACAGGATAGGTTTTTCCGACAATACACCGTTTTCCTCATAAGATACATTCCTGAATTCCAGCCGCACCTCCTCCTTTTGGTACTGCCGCAGGAATGCCTGCAGCTGTTCCTCCAGTGCTTCCGCCGATACCGGCTTTTCCAGAAAGGCAAAAGCATGTACGGTGTTCACCGCATCCATGCAGTATTGTCCGAAATTGGTGGTATATATGATCTTTGCGGAATGGTTCCGGCTGTAAAGCTCCTGCCCCGTTTCTATCCCGTTCCTGCCCTCCATCATGATATCCATGAAAATGAGATGAAATCTATCATCCGATTGTAGCAGCTCCCCACCGGAGGTAAAGTTCGTAATCCGATATTCTTCTGTGTATTTGTCTAAAAGCGGCTTCAAGATACCTGTGAGGTTATCCCTGTCCGCCTGTTCGTCCTCGCAGACTGCTATCTGAAGCATTGTTTCATGCCTCCTTCCTTAATACCAAAGCAATCATTTAACGATTTATCCATTTCTCAGTCTTTCCACTATCGTCTTTTTATTCAGCCATTCAGTCATCCATACCGCAAGGATGCCTGCAGCTGCCGCGAAAAATACTACAATCCCTATGCTCTCCCACACAAATACCCGGAAATCAAATCCGGTAAACAGAGAAGATACATTTGCCGCCATAAACCAACCGACAGTCAAAATAATGACCATAGCAATGCTGCCTGGCCGCATACTGTCTTTAAAAAGCATACGGCAAAGCTGCTTTCTTGTCATCCCGATAGACTGCAGCATGGCTATCTGAGATTTTCTAAAAACGACATCCATAACTATGGTATTGACCAAATTAGATATGCCAATCAATCCCAATACAGAGGAAAAGAATAACCCGATAATCAATACGGAGTTTTTTTCCTGTGTATAATATATTCTGTCCTCACTCCGGGTTTCAATACTGATCTGCGAATTATGTTCTTTCCGGATGATTGCTTTTATCTGCTCTACTTCTCTTTCATCCAGCGGTCTTTGGGAACGTACCTCCATTGCTGCAATATGCGATTTATAATTCGGATAGATTTCTTTAAATATATCGTCATTCATAACAATGTTGCTCAGGGATAAGTTTCCGGCAGCGTATGGATCATCCCCCTCCATAACTGCCATAACTGTAAAAGTTTTAGTCAGATACCTCTCCATAGTGTCATCATAGAAATCTATTGTAAGGTTATCCCCTGCATGGACTTTATTGCTGTCTTGTATGGTTTCCATAATATATTTATAACTGGGGCTTTGGTACAATATGTAATCTCCCTGTGCGAACAGCGTACTATCTACTTCCCCTTCTATCACATGAAAATATTCGCTTTCACTCTCCAGCCTGTCCACCCCTATTCCACTGATTTCCAGTTTTATATCCCCATTATCCGCAAAGTACAATGTATCTGCCCCTCCAGATACCGCAAGGATTGCATCTACCTCCCTTTTTAACGCACCGCTCTGTCTTATCTGGGCATAAAAACGATAGTACAGTTCCATGCCTGCCATATCCATCTCATCCGGCATGGTTCTGCCTTTATAGATTACGTCCACGTCCTGCACAAAAGGTAAAGCCTTCACTTGTTCATAGGTCTCATAGCGGATTGGATGGTATTCATCCTCCAGCGCTTCGAAATTAGCATGATGCAGAATCCGGCATTCTTCCTGATTATGTCTTTCCACCTCTGTATCTACATTATAACCGAATACTGCATTCCCTACAGCAACGAAAATAATCCCACTCAGGGAAACTGAAAGGACTGTAACCAGCCTTTTCCTTTTATGGGGAACATATCGGGCGGCATCAACTGGCGACAGGGATGCAGCTTTCCTTATGATCCCCAAAGAACCGATACGCAGCGTGACCGTTGTAAACAGGAAGGTAAATGCTGCAACCACTACTGCATTCGCCCCCTTAAAGTACATGGAAAAGGATGTCATGGCAAGTATCCGAGGTGACAGGACAAGCCCCAGAAGGTATCCGAAGCATATCCCGGCAGACATCCCCGCCAACGATAAAATCCATATCTGTCTGCGGTAAATATAAATCATCTGCTTTTGTGTCGCACCAATTGTTTTCATCATGCCAAACCATTCCACATCCATTGTAATTGATATGGAAAAAACATTATAGATAAGAAAATAGCCACTCACCACAATAAGCAATGCCAGCAAAATAACCGGAACTACTGTTAAAAGAGAATACAAAAAATTATTATAATGCCTTGTCTGCACATAATTTGCCCCTACCTCCTGCCTAATCTGCTCCAATTTGGAATATACATCACTTTTTAATGCTAATGGATTTAAATCGTTAAATTTGATGTAGATATAATCCCTGCCCGCCTCCAGACAAGGATTTTTCCATTGAATAAAACCAGCTGCCGTATATATTTCCTCGTATATGCTGCTTAAATTTTTTATGGGATTCCCATATACACCGCAGATTTCCATCGGCACGGCTGTTTCCTCTTTAGAACCATTGTCAGACGTTACCACAACATATAGTAAAAGCTGTCCTCCGGCATTTTCTATCCCTAAGCGCTCTGCCAGTGTATCTGAAATCATAATATCATTTGAATCCTGGGGATAAGTTCCTGATACCGGCATGATTTTATTATGACAATAGTACCCTTCATCCGGAGCCAGCAACTTTGTCTGGATGCCTGTAAATTCATCATTTTTCAAAGAAGATGAGCTGCATGAGAGTACCAAATCAGCCCATTCCACATTTTCCATCTGTACAATTTTCTCATAGTGGTCAGGCGTTCCTATCACTGCCCCGTCCTCATAAGGTCCGGGAGCCGCTTCCGACGATTCTCTCATAGTGGCAATAAAACTAAGACCTGCCGTAAATACAAAAGACAACAGCAGCGCAGTAAGCGCTATAGCAATCACCATTACAAGATTGCGGCTTCTATGGGAGGACAGCTGCTGTGTTGCTAATTCTTTAAGAATCTGTTTCTGTCTGTTTTTGCAGAACATAAATTATCACTCCTTTATCAGTTTTCCGTCCTTTATATGTAATATCCTGTCCGCTTCCGCTGCTACGGCTTCATTGTGCGTAATCATAACCATAGTCTGCCCCAAATCTTTCAGGGTTCTTTGGAGCAGTTCCATTACTTGTCCACTGGTTTCCGAATCCAGATTACCCGTAGGTTCATCTGCCAGGACAATCGCCGGTTTAGTAGATAGGGCCCGCGCAATCGCTACCCTCTGCTGCTGCCCGCCGGAAAGCTGGTTTGGTCTTACCCGCAGCTTATCTCCAAGCCCCAGTTTTTCAACGAGTCCTGCCACATACTCCTCGTCCACATTCTTACTGCCATCCAGACGAATCGGTAAGATTATATTCTGATATACATTTGCCTCCGGAAGCAGGTTATAATTCTGAAATACAAATCCTATATTTCTCCGCCGAAAAACAGTCCGTTCTTCGTCTCCGAGTTCTAAAAGGGATTTTCCCCTTATCACGACCTTTCCGGAATCAGCCGTATCAAGCCCACCCAATAAATTCAAAAGTGTAGTTTTTCCAGAACCGGATGTTCCTACAACCGCAACAAATTCTCCTTCATCTATCCCGAATGAAATATCATCCACTGCTTTAACCAGATAACTGCCTTTTCCATAGTATTTTTTTAGATTCAGTGCTTCTAATAACGCCATTGCTTATCTGCCTCCTTGTATATTTTCATTCAGGTAAATTATACATAAGTAACCTGCATATTTCATTCGTAATGCCCGACGTACAGATTTTTTCCCCGAAAAACAGAAAAAAGACTAGGGAAGGCACTTAACAAACCTTCCCCGACCCTGTACAGCCACATATCAGATAGCAGCTACTGCCTCGCGCCTGCCATATTCATACATTTTCAAGGATACCAGTCTGGTAATCCTCCATGCCGTTCAAAATAGTTTCCACATCACTATCCCCCAATCCTGTAAATCGAATCATCAAATGTCAACATCACATTACTTCATACATTCTGTTTATTTTCAACAATGCTATCTTTAGTTTTATTGATAGTCATAACCAATTTCTCAAAAGACCTTTTAAATCTCACATCATCTTCCTCTGTCCTTTTCTTCGGGCCTTTTAAATGATTCTTCCCCGAAGCCCTCCTTGCTTTCTTGCTCAAATGCCGCTCCATAAGCATCTGGTCTATATTCTCATCTGTGTACCATTTCCCGGACTGATGTATCGCATATGCTCCCTTTCCCAGAGCCATTGCAGCCACGCCATAATCCTGAGTTACAACAATGTCATTTTTCCCGCAAAGATTTATAAGTGCAAAATCAACGGCATCCGCCCCTGCCCCGATAATTTTCACTTCACTGTAATCAGAATCCAGTACATGATTGGTGTCGCACAAAAGCGTAACCGCAATATTATTTTTTTCCGCCACCTGTTCCACAATCGGGATTACCGGACAGGCATCTGCATCAACATATATTCTCATCCGATTAGCTCTCTCCTTGATCATCAGGCTCCCATATATCAGGTTTTAAGCCCATTTCTTCCCATGTGACTCCATAAGGCGCTCCACCAGAAGTATAGCCTGCTATATAATAAAAAGTATCATCCTGATCCTCATGGAATACCGGATTATCCTTCTGCATTCTTTTCTGTTCACGAATCTTCTTCCTTTTTGCCTTTTTAGCTCTCTGTATATCCTGATAGGCTTTTACTGCCGCCTTTTCTCTGTCAATCTGTTCTTGCGTCAAAGATACACCTAATAACTGCAATTCAGCAACGGCTTTCATGCGGTCTACGGCAAATTTCTTCCTATATGCTTTTATGATATCCCCGCCGTATGCTGTACCGTCATATTCTGCCACCCACTTTTCTGCTTTTGCCTTGCGGTCTGCAAATTTCATCGCTTTCTTAGCCGCTTTGCCTTTTCCCTTTTTCATAGTACATTATTCTCTCTTAACTAAAATCCAGTATTTATTTGTCCTCAAACATCGTATCATAAATCAGCACTGGTTATAGGAATAAAATTTTTATCGGAACAAGCCGCAAAAACCATTGTAATCACAAGGATAATGCGGTAAAAAGTTCCGATAAAAATATATCCGTGCAAGAGAATTGGATGGGAGGAAAAATTTCTGATTTAGAAAAAGTTCCTATAAAAATTGGCACAATAATCATTGTTCGATATGCTATAGGAAGCAGGGACATCCCTGACTACTATATGAGGAGGACTACTTATTGTGATAACAAGAGAAAAAGTACCAGTTGAAGGACTGCTGGAAAGCTACGAGGCTGCCCTGATGCAGACAGGGTACAGTATCACCACAAAGCTGTTGCTTATACGACGGGCGGATCTTATGATCCGGCAGCATCTGAACGAAGGCATGGTGTATTTTGACCAGTCTGTCATCAATCGTTATTTGAGAGAGATTGATGACAGATATTTCAGGGGTACTATGCAGAAAAAACATTATGAGCGAACAAAACGTGAAATCGACCGTTTCGTCAGCTATGTCTGCACAGGACGGATTGATGCCCTGTCAAGTACGCTCCGTGGAGCCAGGCAGGAACTGACACCAACATTCAAGCAGATTGCAGAGGAATTTATAGCAGGGGATTTTCATCCTAATACCCGCTGTGACATACGATGGGTGGCATACAAATACTTTGCTTGGCTGGAAGACCGGGGATTCAAAGATATGTCAGGTGTCGGAGCCATACATATCCAGAAATTTCTTCTGTTCTGTTCAGAACACTATGCGCCGGGTACCATCCACAATGTACGTCTGTATTTGAAGAAACTGTACGCTTTCCTCCATATGACCGGGCAGGTGAACGATGATTATTCAGCATTGTTTTCCTTTTCGGTGCAGCGGGAAAAAAGGGTGTTCCCGGTTCTTCCAAAATCAGATATAGCTAAGCTGCTGGACGCAATCGACCGTTCAACGGTCAAAGGAAAACGTGACTACGCGATTATGATGCTGGGGACTGTCCTCGGCCTGCGGGCCTGTGATGTGATAGCTCTGAAGCTGGAAGATATAGACTGGCTTCGGGGTGAAATCCGCATTGTGCAGTCCAAAACCTCCTATCCGGTGCATCTGCCATTAACACAGGATGTGGGGGAAGCCCTGAAAGATTACATTCTTAATGCCCGGCCACATACAGCGGACAATGAAATTTTTCTCCGTATCAATGCGCCGCACAAAAGGCTTGCTGCCGCAGTGACAGTAGGAGAAATTTATAGGGACTGCTGTATCGCTGCCAGCCTGCCGGCAAGTACCCGGTTCCATAATCTACGCCGTGCGCTTGGCACGTCTATGGTGACAAACGGAATCTCTGTCTATGATGTCGCTCAGGTATTCGGGGACAAAAACGTCAACTCAACAAAGCCCTATCTTGCTGCGGATATGGAACATCTTAAAATGTGTGCATTAACCTTTGCGGGAATTGAGCCGGAAGGCGGTGAGCCTCAATGATAAAATTTTCAAGCGTATTCGGAGAACGGATTTCAAATTTTCTGGACTATCGCACCGCACGTGGTTATAAAAGAGAAACCTACCTCCGGCATTTCATAAAATTTGATTGCTGGTGCATGGAAAAGCATCCAACACAAACAAAACTGTCCCGCGAACTTGTTCTCGACTGGATTAATGATGCTGTGGTTTCCAGCTACAATACTGCCCAACGGGTTGCATCCATGCGGCAGTTTGCAAGATACCTGTGTGCTATTGGAGAAGAAGCATATATCCTGCCAGAAAAATATGCCCCGCTTAAAAGCAGGGCAACTGCTTACCTTTTTACTGACATGGAGTTGTCGGCTCTTTTCAGGGCCATTGACCAACTGCCACCCACAAAAAAGGAACCTTTTCTGAATGAAATTGCCCCTGCCTTGTACCGCCTGATCTATACCTGTGGCCTGCGCCCAAATGAAGGCCGGGAGCTATTGGCGGAAAACATCCATTTAGAAACTGGCGAAATCCTCATTACGCATACTAAGCGGAACAAAGAACGTATTGTTGTCATGTCGGATGATATGCTTATTTTTGCACGCAAATATGAACAGCGGCGAAGGCTTTTTTGCTGTGAAAATCCATACTTCTTTCCATCTGCAAATGGTGGGGCGTTGACAACGGAAACCTTGTATTCCGCATTCAACAGGGCTTGGTCCCATGCAGAACTGGCGGGGAAGTATCCAGGGAAAGTTCGTGTGTATGATCTCAGGCATCGATTCGCTTCGGCTTGTCTGAACCGCTGGCTCAATAATGGAGAAAATTTAATGGCCATGCTCCCATTCCTTCGTGAATATATGGGGCATGGCAGCTTGTCCGAAACGGCATACTACATCCATATCCTGCCGGAAAACATCATCAAGTCTTCCGCTATTGATTGGGATAAATTTAACGCGATGTTCCCGGAGGTGACGGAATGATGAAGACTGGAGAAAGTTCACTATTTCCACTGTTATACGACTACCTGAAAACCTACCTGCCCAAGCAACGCAATGTTAGCCACAACACAATCCTTTCATACCGAAAAGCCTTAGAAGAACTTCTGGACTATGTGAAAGAGCGCGAACAGATACCGCTAGGCAGCCTCTCTTTTGAACATCTGACTGCCGATGTTATTTTTTCGTTTCTTGAACATCTCGAATTGGAAAAGGGGTGCTCTATTTCTACACGCAATGCCAGATTTGCTGCAATCCGTGCTTTTATGGACTATGCAGCCGATCATGACATAACGTTAATCGCTAATCTCAATAAGTTGAAGAAGGTTCCATTCAAGAAGCCTGACAACACGATTATGGTAGATTATATGAGCATGAGGGCGATTACCGCGATTATTGAGCAGCCAGACATTAATACACCAAAAGGACTGCGCGATAGATTTTTTATTATGCTTTTGTATGATACTGGCGCACGGGTTCAAGAGGTACTTAACTTAAAGCTGGGGGATTTGCAGTTAGGCCAGTTACCCAAAGTTACGCTGTTTGGAAAGGGACGAAAAACCCGTGTTGTGCCATTAATGGAAAAAACAACTCAACATTTAAAAAAATATTTGTCCGTATTCCATAAGGATACTGCTCAAAATGTCGATGCGCCATTATTCTATTCAGTAATTCATGGCAACAAGCAACGTCTTTCTGACAGACGAATTAGATATGTACTCCAAAAATATGGCGAACAGGCCCGGCGTGTTTGTCCTGAAGTTCCCTCCAACGTATATCCGCATTTATTGCGTCATAGCCGCGCGATGCATTTATATCAAGAAGGCATGGATTTGACACTTGTATCCCAATGGCTTGGACACTCGCAGCTTGAAACCACTCAAATTTATGCCATGCAGATACTGAGCATAAGCGTAAGGCTATTGAAGCAGCTACGCCGCAGGACAATCCGCTCTACTCCAAGCTAAATTCTGCGAGATATACTGTAACTGACGAAGAAACTCTCAAGAAATTGACTGGGTTAAAATAGCTGTATTTTTATAGGAACTTTTGGGGAATTTGAAATTTATTCCCGTACACAATTTCCTGGCATAGTTGAATTTTTATCGGAACTTTTTACCGCTGTATCCTTGTATTTTCAAGGATTCTTGTAACTTGTTCCGATAAAAATTTTGTTCCTATAACCTACGTTATCGGAAATTTCAGATATTGCCGGATTTTCCGCTTTCCCCTCCACGCTGTCTTGAAAACAATGAATACAGAACAGATTCTAATCTTTATTGTTTACATCCTGGGTGTTGATTTATTCGCCGTATCTTCGTAAAATTAGACTGTGTATTGCAGTACGAAAACTGTTGTGAGGTTTCTGTAACATTTTCATGTTACCCTAATAAGGGAAAGGAAGTGAAGCCATGAGGCTTTTAGTCGTTGAAGATGACCGTCTTTTGAACAATACCCTTTGCTACAATCTTTCGGCGGCGGGCTACACCGTGGACGCTGCCATGTCAAAATCAGCGGCGGTCAATTTCTGTGAAGCGCAGGACTATGATTTGATCGTGCTGGATGTCAATTTGCCTGATGGAAACGGATTTGACTTCTGTACGGAAATCAAAGAACGCCGTCCAGATACCGCCGTGATTTTCCTGACCGCAAACGATATGGAAAGCGATATGCTGAAAGGCTTTGAGTTGGGAGCAGACGATTATGTGACAAAGCCGTTTCCGATCAGCGTATTCCGAAAAAAGGTTTCGGCCTTGCTGGGCCGCATCGAGAAGCAGACAGGCGGTGATTGCTACACAGACGGCACACTATCCGTCAATTTCTCGGAATTGACCGCCACTCTCGCAGGAGAGCCGGTTATCTTCACACCGATGGAATACCGCTTGCTAAAGGTGCTGGTAAGAAATCCGCAAATTGTTCTGACCCGACAGATGCTTCTTGAAAAGCTGTGGGACGCAGATGAAAATTTTGTAGATGAACACGCGCTGACGGTAGCAATTAGCCGTATTCGGGGAAAAATCGAAATAGACGGTTTGCAATATATCAAGACCGTCTACGGCATGGGCTATATGTGGATTGGGGGGATAAAAAAGTGAATGAAAGCAAACTTTCCATCAACCGCGCCTGTGCTGTGGGAGCAGTATTTTTAGGTTTGCTCTCCGCTGTGACCGTGACTGCGGCTTTTCTCCTTACCGGAAAACAGGCAATCGCTTGGTTGGGCCTCTTGTTTATCCTGCTGGTGTTCATCTGTGTAGCTCTTTTCGTGGCCTTTCTGCGCCGAAAGCTGGTGCTGTTTTCGGACAGGCTGTGCGAAACAATAGACAATATGCTGGACGGGGCATCGGCCCCACCGCAGGTCTATGAGGAAGAAAACCTGTTTTATAAAATCAATCACCGGCTTGTCCGCCTATATGAAGTTATGCGAGAAAATCGAGAATGTGTAGCGAAAGAGCGGGCTGATTTGCAGGAATTGATTTCTGACATCTCCCATCAGGTGAAAACGCCGATTGTAAATCTTCAAATGGTAAACGCCACTTTGCTTGAACAGCCTGTGACAGAAGAAAAGCGTCAGGAATTTTTGCAGGCATCCAGCGGCCAGCTTGAAAAACTGGACTTTCTTATGCAGGCCATGATAAAGACCTCACGGCTGGAAACCGGCGTGATCTCGCTGGACAGAAAGACGCAGCCGATTTATAATACCTTGGCGTCGGCGCTGGGCGGTATTCTGTTGAACGCTGAAAAGAAAAACATTCATGTCAACGTAGATTGTCCATCCGATATACTGCTGGCCCATGATAAGAAATGGACAAGTGAGGCCCTGTTTAACATTTTGGATAATGCTGTGAAGTACACACCAACGGGCGGCACTATTCAGGTGTCCGTCCAAAGCTGGGAGCTGTATGTGAAAATTGACATTACAGACAGCGGCAAGGGCATCGCGGAGAACAGACAGGGGATGATCTTCAAACGCTTCTATCGTGAGGAAGAAGTACACGATGTTGAGGGCATTGGCATAGGATTGTACCTTGCCCGCGAGATCATCACCATGCAGGGCGGCTATATCAAAGTAACTTCAGCAGTAGGCAGCGGCTCTACATTTTCTGTATTTCTTCCTCGCGGATCATAATTTGTAATCCGATCAGGATTGGGGGGAGTTTGAACATGATTGAAACAGAAAGCCTTATTCTAGATAAAGCAAAGTTTTCGGATTGGACGGAAATGTACCACAATGTCTGGTCACAGCCGGAAAGCGCGAGATATATGGAGTGGACGATTACCACAAGCGAAGAAGCCGCTAAAATAAGAATCACGAAAACCATCGCATTTCAGAAGGAGCATGACACTTATTTGGTTTATGAAAAAACAAGCGGTAAGGCGATTGGGTTTGCGGGTGTAGAGAAAATCGAACCTTTCATATATCAGGAGGCCGGAATATGTTTGGGGCCGAACTATGTGGGGAAAGGATTTGGTAGGCAGATTCTTCAAGGTCTGATTCAATATTGCAGGGAGAAATTTGACGCAAAAGAGTTTATCTATTCAGCGAGGGATGAAAACACAGCTTCTAACCGATTGGCAAAGTCATTCGGCTTTTCACTGATTTCTTCGGCAGCTAAAACAGACAGCAAAGACGGCCATCAATACAATCTTTTGCGATATAGTTTGAAACTATAAGTTTGGGTGGTTATTTTGCATCAAAAACCTTATTTGCTTTCAAGTGTGGCCATTAAAAAAGGAGAATACCAAAATGTCAGAATTACACAACATTCCACTCATTTACAAAGCAGGCGCGTACAGCCTCGCCGGTTTCAGCAGAGACATTGACGATGACGACGCAATTTCCTTTGACTATGACGCGCAATATCAAATGCTCACCTATGACATTCCTGTCGGGGAGGACTGGCGTGGGATGACGCTGTATAACGTGTCGGAGGACGACCTCATCCGGACGCTCCGCGCCGTCTATGGCAAAGATGGAGCACTCCAGAACGTCACCGCTATATTGGGCGGCCATGAGACGCTCTTGTACATCCGCTATGAAAACAAGGAGCACGCCAGACAGGAGATTCGGAGCTTTGCTGTTCGGAACGCGGACGCCATTATTGAACAGATCCGGCAATGTACGGATGTTGTGGCAAGGCTTTTCATCGAGTATTATTGCGACTCCGATAACATGGATTACCATGCCGTGATTGGCACAGCGGATCAGGTGGAAGCAGTAAGGCAGAAATACCATGACGAGGATTCCTGCGACTGTGCCGGCAACTATCCGTCTGAAAACATCGAAGGCGATAACAGGATGCTGATTACAATGGTGCGCTGTGCTCCAGGTCATCCAGGCGAGAATTTCCGATATGCAGAGGAGATCATGTCAAAATATATTGAGGAACACGCCTTGTCAGCGATAAACAGGACGGTGGATTTCAAGTATATCTGCGCGGAATATGATTAAGAAAAAAACTGCGGCTTGTGACATTTCTGTGACAATTGGCTGTTATGATAGCGGAAGCACAGGCAATTTTGAATTTGTATAGAGGCGCTGTCATTCAACAATATGAATAATTTGAAGGAAGGGACTATGATGAGCGAGAAGCGGTATCAGATTTCCCCCATCGAACTGGTTCAGTGGGCGGAACCGCTGTTCGGCTTTGGAGAGGGGAAAGCAACAGGATTTTCCGAGAAGACGATTGCCGCCTATGAGACGGCGGCAGGGATACGCCTCCCTGCCGCCCTGCGGGACTATTATCGCGCCTGCGGCAAGGCCAGTCTGAACTGCGCCCTGCATGAGATATTCATCCCGGACAAAAAGGCCAAGCGCTTTCAGAAGCGCCTGACCTTCTCCTACGATCATATCGACGAGGACCTGGAAACGTTCAGCCAGCCGGGCGAAGAGGACTACCCGGAGCTGGCAAAGATACGCGCCCTGCCCCGGGAGAAGTGGGGCGAGGTCACGGGCAACTATCTGCTGTTCTGGTGCGAAAATCAGGGCTGCTGGTACGCGGGCATCAAAGCGGAGGATTTGACCCAGCCCAACCCGGCGGTATACTACAACGACCAGGACGATATATACAGCTGGGCTCCATTTTCCAATTCCATCCAGTCCTTCCTCCTGGACATCATGCTTCTAAATCTGGAGCCAAGGGCCCAGCCGGATGAGATCGAGGACCCTGTCGAAATCCAAAAGGTCCTGTCCGCAGGCGGCGTAGACTTCCGGCGGCTGTGTGAGCCCTACCCCTTCCCCGGCGGGCGCTTCTGCCACACCTGCCTGGATACCGAGACCAATACGCTGTATGTTTACGGCGAGGAGGCGGAGGGCCGTCCCGCCTATTTGAAGGTATTCAAGCCGGACGAGGAAGAATAGACAGCTTCCAGTTTGTAGATTTTTGTAGATTAAAGTAGAAAACAGCATGGAACGGATGAAACGTGGGGCAGGATTTTATAACTCCTGCCCCACGTTTTCAAAAGCAGAATAGCTGCGGCAAAACCTCTGAAGCCACCATATATATGAAAAAGTTTTGGGAATGTCACAAACTTGTGACAGTTCAGGGGTAAAAAACCAGCGGCCCGTGACATTTCTGTGAGAATTGGCTGTTATAAAAGTGACCGCGCAGACAGGTTCATATTTGGAAAGGAATAGAATTATGGGACAATATAAAAACGAATGGGGAGAAATATCACAAATAATAGATGAACACGTCAATTTAATGATGGGGAGGTATCTTGAAACAGGGTGTGTATTCAAGTGTATTTCAGCACACATCGGATTCTTTCCATATGCACAATGTCTTGGGAAAGTGCTGATGGACAAAGACTGGAACAGGTTGAATAACCTTATTTACCAAGAAAATTGTTTCAGAAGTTTGTGTTCTTTGATGTGTGGAGATACTCATTATTGGGCTTTTCTTGAAATGCTGGAAGCGCTTGCTGTGGGAAATATGAAAACACTGGATTTGCTTGTTCCCCAAAAAACAGAACCAGTAAACCATATTTTCCCTGTATACAGGCCTGCCACCGATTTGCTGATCGGACTTTGGCGCAAGGACAATAGCGTTTTAGATTATGCCGTTCCGAGGGCAAAAAAATTTGTATGCGGAAAGAGGCCGCAATGGGAACGGGCGACAATCGCTTACTTACTTGCAATGTATGATAAAAACCCAAAAGAAGCGGGAGTGCAATTAGGACTTTTGTGTAAAGGAGTTATGCGGGCAGATTTTGATGTTGATACAGATAAAACACTTTTTGTACCTGCACACGGATTATATCAGCTTGCCGCTTGTTTATGGGACAAAGAACTGTTTCAACAGTTACCCATGCCAGATCATAAAATTTTTTCCAAAGAGTACGCTGTTTGGAGAAATACACAAAAGGTACATCCTGAGTTATTTGCAAAATATCCTGAAACAATGATTAACAACGTTTTAGTAAATCCTGAAATTGAAATGTTAGAACCGAATAAGTAATGTTTTTGAAATGTCACAGGATTGTGACATTTCAAGGGTAAAAAATCAGTGGCCTGTGACATTTCTGTGAGAATTGGCTGTTATGATAGCGGCATCACAGAAAGGATGGTGCAACCCATGAGCATTTTGCAAACAACTGACCTTAAAAAATACTACGGAACGGAGCCGAACATCACAAAGGCGCTGGACGGCGTGACCCTCTCCATTGAGCAGGGGGAATTTGTCGCCATTGTGGGGACCTCCGGCAGCGGCAAGTCCACTCTGCTGAACATGATGGGCGGTCTGGACGTGCCCACCTCCGGCAGCGTTCAGATCAAGGGCAAGGAGCTGTCCGAGCTGAACGATGAGCAGCTTACCATCTTCCGCAGGCGCAACATCGGCTTTATCTTCCAGAACTACAACCTTGTCCCTGTCCTGAATGTCTATGAAAACATTGTCCTGCCCGTGGAGCTGGACGGCGATACAGTGGACGAAAAATTCATGGATGAGGTGGTGCGCCTGCTGGCCCTGGGGGACAAGCTGAACAATATGCCCAACAACCTGTCCGGCGGACAGCAGCAGCGCGTCGCTATCGCCCGCGCCCTCGTTTCCAAGCCCGCCATCGTTCTGGCAGACGAACCGACCGGCAATCTGGACAGCCGGACGAGCAGCGATGTGCTGGGACTTTTGAAAGCGACCAGCAGCAAATTCCATCAGACGCTGGTGATGATTACCCACAACAACGAGATCGCCCAGCTTGCCAACCGTATTATCCGCATTGAGGACGGCAGGATTTTTGAGTAAAGGGGGCGCAGGCAATGAATGATATTTTATTCGGCAACAACAATGGTGCGGTCATCAAAAAGCTGTCGGGCCGCTATTTTAAGGCCAGCAAAAGCAGGAACATCATTGCGATTATCGCAATCGTTCTGACAACCATACTCTTTACCACGATCTTCACCCTTGGGTCTGGCCTGATGGACACCGTTCACGATCAGAATATCCGCAAGGCTGGTGGTGATGGGCAGGCGGTCTTAAATTATATCAGCGATGAAGTTTACAACGATATAGCGGGAAGCTCCCTGATTGACCGTATCGCCTATACAAAAGCGGTGTCCTACCGGCTGCAAAATCCGGGCCTGGAGCGTTGGCGCTCTGACCTGTGGTATATGGACGACACCGCATTGGAATTTGCCCGCTACACGCCCACAACAGGCCGCCGGCCCGAAGCGGAACATGAGATCATCGCGGACACAAAGACGCTGGACGCCCTGGGTGTACCGGCGCAGATCGGGGAAACCGTTTCTCTGACCTATGAAGTAAAGGGAAAGCTATATACCACCGATTTTACCCTCTGCGGCTTTTGGGAAACGGACAGCTTGAGCAACATCGGACGGCTGATCGTGTCGAAAGCCTTTGTGGATACTCATTCGGATATTTTGACCTATACCTATCCAATGGACAATGATTATTCCGGCATTGTCACCGCCTATGTGATGTTCAGAGGGACAGGCGATATAGAGGCCCAGCTCCATCAGCTTCTTTCTGAAACCGGCTATACCTGCGACACGATGGGCGGCAGCAAGGAGGACGGCAATTGTGTGATCGCCCGTGTCAGTCCGGCCTATCAGAGCGGCGCATTAACGGACAATCCCGCTATGCTGATTTCCGTCATTCAGGATATTCAGTCCTATGGACAACTGAAAACGCTGGGAACAACAAAGCGGCAGATCAAGCGGCTTATCAACCGGCAGGCGCTGCGGCTGTCCCTGATTGGTATTCCCGTCGGCCTGCTGGTCGGTTTCTTCATTGGCCGGGCCTTGGTGCCGTATCTGATGAACGGGACGATCTACACCGCCGACGCCGGTATCAAAGTGACGGTGAATCCCCTCATTTTCGTTGGCTCCGCCGCCTTTGCCCTCTTTACAGTCTTTGTCTGTGTCCGCAAGCCCGCTAAAATTGCAGGTACGGTTTCCGCAATCGAGGCTATCCGCTACACAGAAAACGATGCGGCAGCGTTCGGAAAACGCAAGGCCAAGGATAAGAAGTCAACTCATGGCGCGAAGCTCCATTTCATGGCCCTGGCAAACCTGGGCCGCAACCGCAAGCGTACTGTGCTGGTGATCGTGTCCATGACATTGAGTTTGGTGCTGTTCAACACGGTATTCACCCTGTCCGGCGGCTTTGATATTGACAAGTATATTGCAAAATTTATGGATACGGACTTTGTGATTTCCAACGCAGAGTTTTTCCAATACCAGGTTGAAAA
>ERZ808054.772-NODE-772-length-24331-cov-9.170858_pt1 | contig 24331 bp, 23 predicted proteins | sample MGYA00380201_ERZ808054 | MGnify/ENA primary metagenome ERZ808054 (study PRJEB31490, sample SAMN06133419) | mouse gut metagenome | isolation source: Z5_2 | host: mice | place: China: Chengdu | collected 2015-05 ...
TTATTATGCCTATTAAGGATTTACGCAATACAACCGAGATTTCTAATATCGCACACAAGGAACAGGAGCCTATTTTTATTACCAAAAATGGATATAGCGATTTGGTTGTGATGAGTAGTGAATTATACGATAAATTTGCAAGAATGAATCGCATCGACCAAGCAATCTTCGAATCCGAGCAAGAAATTGCTAACGGAGCAGAAGCAGTTGACGCAGAAATAGTTTTTGCAGAATTGGAGAAAAAACATTTTGGATAAATACAAGGTAAAAGTGAACCCTAGAGCAATCCGCGACTTAGACCACATTTACGAATATATTGCAAATGAGAAATTGGCACCTGAAAATGCCAAAGGACAGGTTGACAGAATTAAGAAGTCTATTTTAAGCCTAGACACATTTCCACAGTCCCATCAAGAGCGTGACGAGGGCAGATATGCCAAAAAAGGCTACCGTCAGTTACTGATTGATCATTATAGCGCCATTTTCCGCATTGATGAACCATGCAAAACAGTTTATGTAGTAACAATTCAGTATCAAGGACGAAATCTATAAAACAAGCACCAAACTTAAAATTGTTTTTAAGCCAAAAATGTTCTGCATGGAGATTGCCTTTAACCTAAAACCGTTTCGCATTTCATTTACAATTTGATTGCGGTGTAATATTTCCGTTTTGCGTTCCTTCATAATCTCATCAGCAGTACCATTTATGATTAAATCCGCAGATATTGTGGCAAGTAACGCTGGATTTGAGATATTCATGCGATACAATGCAGCGGCTTGAAGAAGAAATATCTGCGAAACATAATGTAGCGATACTGGACGCTTCACTTTGTGCTGCCTGCTTTTATGAACATAAGGAAGTTTCAACCGACAATGGTTTTTCTTTGGTGTTGAGCATCAAGCGGCGGCAAACGGCGAAGTGGAAGCCGTTTGCCGCTGGTCACTGTGCCGCCCTCTGAAAGTAGTTACAGCAGCAACGCCACATCATATTTTTTCAGCCAGTAATTCACCTGCAAGAGATATGCCAGCAGCTGCGGACCTGCCATAAGCTGCCCGTAGAAGGGTCTGCCATAGTCGGAGGGCTGGCTGATATAGTCGAGCACTTTGCCCATGTCGATCAATTCCCGCAGTGGTGCGCGCGTGTCGGAAAGCGTCTCGATGATTGCGGTGCGCAGCAGATTTTCGTAGGCGGGGTCATATGTCTTGGGGTAGGGACTCTTGCGCCGGTACAGGACCTCACCCGGCAGCAGTCCGTCCGCGGCGGCGCGCAGCAGCCCTTTGACGACACCGTCCTTGCATTTCATAGACCACGGTACATTCCAGAGATACTCCACGATGCGGTGGTCTGCGAATGGAACGCGCGCCTCCAGACCTGCGTGCATACTCGTGCGGTCCATGCGGTCGAGAAGGGTCTGCATAAACCATTTGAGATTCAAATAAGAAATTTCCCGCCTTCGTGTCTCTTCTTTATTTTCCCCGTCCAGTACAGGAACTTCGGAGATGGTTTTGGCGTATGCGGCGTGCGCGTATTCTTCTAGTGGCAGCAGTTCGAGCACGCTGTCTTTCAAGAGCATGGTGCGCGGCGAGAAGTCCATCGACCACGGGAACGTGTCGGCGTCAAAGCATTCTTTTTTGTGAAACCACGGATAACCGCCGAAAATTTCGTCCGCGCACTCGCCGGTCAGGGTCACTTTATGATTGGCGGCAACCCGCTTGCAGAAGTAGAGCATGGAGGCCTCGACATCTGCCATGCATGGCAGGTCTCTGGCGTCCACCGCCTCAAACAGATAGTCGTACAAATCGGCGTTGGCACATTCAAGATACTGGTGGTTTGTGTGGCAGTAGGCAATCATTTGATCTACCCAAGGTCTGTCCTGAGAGGGCTGGAATGCGTTTGCCTTGAAGTTTTTGTCGTTGTCCTTGAAGTCAAAGGAGTATGTATCGAGCTTCTTTCCCTGCTTTCGAAGCTCGCTGCTGCATACCGCTGTGACAAGACTGCTGTCCACACCGCCCGACAGGAAGGTACAGACAGGCACATCGGAGAGCATCTGCATTTTGATGGCGTCTGTGACCAGATAGCGGGTTTTCTCGACTGTCTGTTGCCAGTCCTCCTCGTGTGGATGGCTCTCAAGCTTCCAGTAGCATGTCGTGGCGTAATCAGAGCCGTAATATTCCAGATAATGTCCCGGCAGCAGCTCATCTATATTTTTGAAAACACCCTTTCCGTAAGTCTTTGCAGGGCCAAGACCGAAAATCTCACAGAGTCCGTCGCGGTCTGCCTGCGCCTTAAATTCAGGATAGCACAGGATTCCTTTCAGCTCTGAGGAAAAGATGAGGGTGTTGCGAAAGTGGGTGTAAAACAAAGGCTTTACACCGAGTCTGTCGCGAAACAGGTACAGTCGCTGTCTTGTTTCGTCAAATATGGCAAAGGCAAAGATACCGTTTAGGCGTGTCACATAGGAAGTGCCGTGGAGAAGATACCCCATCAGAATCACTTCTGTATCGCAGGTTGTTTCAAAGACAATGCCCTCCTGCTCGAGTTCTCGGCGGAGTGCGGGCATGTTGTAAATCTCACCGTTGTAGGCGATGACTGCACGCTGGTTTCCGAGCTGTCTTGCCATGGGCTGTTTCCCGCACGCGAGGTCCAGAATGGACAGGCGGGTGTGGGAGAGCCCGCAGTTTCTTGACAGATACAGTCCGTTTTCGTCAGGCCCGCGGTGATGCTGGCAGGTATTCATCGTTTGCAGCGTGGAAAACCATCTTGCGGATTCCTCTTTATAGTTGAAATGAAAGCTGCTAAAGCCTGCGATTCCACACATTTTATGAAAGTCCTTTCCAATTTATTATCACTTTCCATCTATTTCAGTCAAGATAATCCTTGAGGATTGGCTGGTACTGCTTGTGCTCTAGTGCCATTTCCAAGGTTGGGAGCAGCAGCTCGACATGCGCGACCAGAGAGTTTGGCTTGGTCTTGTAGTTATCCTGCCCGAATGGGACGAAGTAGATGTTTTTGCTGTTGCACAGCAGCCCGATATTTTTGAGGTTCATGCCGAGTCCGTCGTTGGTCGAGATGGAGATGACAAGCGGCTTGTTGTTGCGCATATGCGCCTTTGCCGCCATCAGTACCGGGGTGTCGGTGATGCCGTTTGCGAGTTTTGCGGCGGTGTTTCCGGTGCAGGGAAGGATTGCCAGCGCGTCGAGATAGGCTTTGGGACCGATGGGCTCTGCGCCGGGAATGGAGATAATCGGGTCCTTTCCAGTTATCTCTTTTATTTTAGTGACATAGGTGTCAGGTGTTCCGAAGCGGCTTTCGATGGTCTGTGAGGCGTCGGACATAATCGGGTAGATATCCGCGCCAGCCTCTTTTAGGTTCTGTAGTTCTGTAAACATTTTCTCAAAGGTACAAAAGGAGCCGGTCAGTGCGATACCGATTTTTTTTCCTTTGATGTCCATATCATTCAAACCTCCATGCTATATTCTATTGATCACATAGTCCGTCAGGTATTTTGCGCAGCTTTCACCAGCGTATTTTCCGGGGAGCCCCGGACAGAAGTGAATGTTGATATTTAATTTTTTCGCAGTCTCATAGTCGGCGCCGGATTTGTTGGAAGCGATGTCGAGGATTACCGCGTTCGAGGATACTTTTTCCAGACATCTGCGGTTTAGGACACAGGCAGGGATCGTGTTGAAAATATATTCAAAACAGCAGATTTTGCGCCACAGATTCGAAAGGTGCAGCGTCTCAAAACCGAGTGCGCAGGCAAGAGCAAGCTCGTTTGCGTCATTCGAGCACACGGTGACACAGGCGTGCAACCCGCTCAGACGGTCTGCGAGAATCTTTCCACACCTGCCGAAGCCCAGCACCAGCGTGCTGCTCATATGGATGTTGGTGTCTTTGTGCAGCAGCGCCTCGAGAATGGCGCCTTCCGCGGTGGAGACAGCATTGTAGAGCGTCATGGGCTCATCGCGCATAAAGTCATAACAACTGATTTCCCGCTCCTCGCAGGTTCGGCGGAAATCTTCGGGGATAACACCCGCAAAGATTTTCTGATGTTTGTGGATGCTGCGCTGTATTTCGGAGAGATTGAGTTTGGAGGCGCCGCCCTCACAGTAGAGGCAGTCGGACTTTGCAAACGGAATGCCGCCGATGAGGATCGGTGCGGAGTCAAGGGCTTCGCGCAGCGAGTCGGTAAAACTGATTTTGGATTTTATAGATGGGCTGCATGGCACCGGCACAGTGCGAAAGCATACGACGCGGTAGCCTTTTTCAACGAAAATGGGGGCCATGCACGCAGTCCGCCGGTCGCCGCCTAAGATTGCTATATCAAATTTTGTCATATCGAACCTCCAGATTTTTAAGCAAACTTTACACAAAGCTGTTTGATAAAATTGAGAAAAGCGAAAACAGGGCGTCTGGCTGATTTCGCTTTTATTTGCTCACTTATTTATAAAATATGACAAAAAATGAAAAGAGTTCTAAATTCATGATTTATTTGGAAAGGAATACAGATAACGCCAGTAAGACGGCCAGCATGACAAGGTTTGCGCAGGTGAAGCTGCCAAAATATTTTCCCTTGAGAGCGGGATATTCGCGGGCAACCTGCTTGTAGGAGATCAGGCTTGCCATGGAGGCGATCAGCGTCCCGAGGCCGCCGAGGTTCGTGCCGACAATGAGCAGCGGATACTTGTCTGTAAAGCCAGAGAGAAGCAGTGCCGCGGGGACATTGCTGATGATCTGGCTGGAGAGGACTGCCACAATGCGTTCGTGCCCTGTGAGGAGACGCGCAAGCAGCGTGCAGAAATGCTCGATGCGTCCCATATTGCCGATAAAGACAAAAAAGCAGACAAAGGTGCCAAGGAGGCTGTAGTCAATCTTTTTTAGCAGTGCGCTGTCGGTGAGCAGCAGGAAAAATAAAATGATTGCAGCAGCGACGATTGGCGCAAGCAGCTTGGCGACACACAGCAGGCAGAGAAGAAAGCCAACACTATAGCAGATGAACTTTGGGAGAGTGCTTTCCCCCTGCGCAGACTCTTTAGAAAAAGAGTCTGTGGTTAGCGCCAAGGAGTTCAGTGCCTCCTTTTTGATCATCAGGATTCCCGCAAACAGACAAAGACCCGACGCGATTGTGTAAGGCAGCATCAACTGCAAAAATGCAGTGAGGCTGATACCGGATTTCGCATAGAGATAGAGGTTTTGCGGGTTTCCCATCGGCGTCAGCATACTCCCGAGATTGGCGGCGAGCGTCTGTAGGACAACGAGGGGAACAAGCAGTTTTTCCTGCTGGGAAAGGCGCAGTACAATGATGGCAAACGGCACAAAGGTGATCAGTGCCACATCGTTTGTGATCAGCATACTGAAGAAAAAGGGCAGGAAAACCAATACCAGCAAAAGCTGTCTGGTATCTCTGGTCTTGGACAGCAGCCTCCTGCCGACTGCCTTGAAGATGCCAAGCTTCTGGAAACCAGCCATGACAGCCATCAAACTAAACAGCAGCAGCAGTGTATTCCAGTCTATGTAGCCGAGATAGGCTTCATCTGGCGGGACAATTAGCGCGGAGACGACAGCGAGTACAAAGGCGGCAGTGAGTACCGTTTCCTGTTGGAGTATTTTTTTGATACGGTTTCGCATAGGGTTCTTATTCCTCGTCAGGATACATCGATAGGAGGCGTTCAATCTCTGAGCGTACTTCGGCAAAGGCTTTTAACAGCTTCGGCGAGAATGTGCCGCTGTGCCCGTTGAGAATCATCTGGAAAGCCGTGTCTGGCTCGTAGGCATCCTTGTACACGCGCTTGGAGGTCAGTGCATCGTAGACGTCCACGAGGGAGACAATCTGTGCGGCGATGCTGATCTCATCACCCTTGAGCCCGTCGGGATAGCCTTTTCCGTCATACTTTTCATGATGGTGTCTGGCGATATCATACGCGTACTCATAGATTGCGCGGTCATTCAGGCGAATCCGGTGCTGAATGATTTCGGAACCCTTGGTGGTGTGGGATTTGATGAGCTCAAATTCATCGGGTGTCAGCTTGCCGGGTTTTAGGATAATGCTGTCTGAGATTGCGATTTTCCCGATATCATGGAGGGAGGAAGCCCAGCCAATCTGTACCAGTTTCTCAGGCGTAAGTTCGTATTCGGGATAGAGGTTCATAACGCTTTTGCCGAGACACAGGGAGAACTCCCGAATCCTTTTGATGTGCTGCTTGGATTCCATATTTCTGAACTCTACAATGTTGCTCATCGAATCAATGAGAATTTCATTGATGTGGTTGAGTTTTTTTGCCTGCTGTTTCAACAGGCTGTTTTGTTTCTGGATATTGATATTTTGTTTTTTGACCATCATTTCAAGCTGCATTTTGTACTGGAACCAGCCGATCGCATTGCGGACAACCTGTCTGACGACATCGGGTTGATAAGGCTTTGTGATATAGCTGACAATGCCGTACTCGTAGCCTTTTCGCTCGACATCGTGGGAATTATCACTTGTGATCATGATGAACGGGATTCTGTTTAGGATATTTTTTTCCTTCAGGTGTTCCAGTACCTGAAAACCATCCATTACAGGCATCAGATTGTCAAGCAGGACGACTGCGATGGAGGCAATGTTGTCCTTTAAGAGTGCGATGCCCGTTCTGCCGTTTTCTGCTTCCAGTATTTTGTACTCAGACCGGAATAGTTCCACTAAGATTTCTCGGTCAATAGCATTGTCTTCGAATATTAAAATAGTATCGCGATTCATGATTTTACCATTCTTTCTATGATATTCTTGATTGACAGTCTCCTGCTACAGACTTGTCATAACAACCTGTTTGTTTCGGAGCTTAAAGACAATTCTTCTCACCTCCGAAGGAAGAATATAGGAGATACCGTTGATTGTGATCATACTGCCCTCGTAAGCTCTTCCTCTGACGCGGATGGGTTCTTTCATAGTCTGTTCTGTCAGATTGGCTAACTTTGACGCCTCACCGTCCAGCTCTGCCAGTTTTTGGGTCTTGACCTCAATCGCAGCGTAAATTTTGCGCTGCTGGTCCTCGGGAACTTCCTTGCCCGCAGCGCACAGCATGCGGATTTTGTTTCGCACTTTCTCCAGCGCATCCAGTTCATCTATAAGCTGTGCTCTGTCTATGGCATACTGTTCCTGCACTTTTTCATACAGTTCATTTCTGCCGATGTCCAAAACTGTCTTGAGGTGCAGCCTGTTGCCGAGATTGTAGGTGTCCACGCCCTTGATGGCACAGATTTTGCCGCCTAGCAGAATCGCTTTGTTTCCGGCAACAATCACCCTTCCCTTTGCGTTGATATTGCTGTTCATAATGTAGTTTGCTTTGACATCGCCGCCGGCATTGATGCTTGCCGCCTCAAAAAAGCTTCCCGACACTTCGCCGCCGGCTTCGATGAGGCACTCTTTTTTCGAGCAGCTTCCTTTTTTGATCATAATATTTCCGCCGGCAAAAAGCTGGGCATTCTCGACATTGTGCTCGATGATGATATCTCCTGTCGCCTTGATGTAGCCGCCGGAGTAGATGCTGCCGATGACATGGACAGAGCCGTCCACCTCCAGTTTGCCGGTGACAGCGGTGATATCCTCGCGCACCACCAGCATGTTGGTGATCAGAATGCGCCCGCCGACGAACTCAAATTTTCCGTTCATTTTAGATATGTAGGTCACGCCGTCAGGCTCGATGGTGAAGCCGACGCCGCGCAGCGGTTTTTTCTCGGTTCCGTTTTCGGCATGAATGGATTCACCGTAGATGTTCGTTCCCATAGAGCCCTTCTGGGCAGGGTGGTAGAGCACAATCCGCTCGCCCTCATCGACCATCTCAAAGGCTTCGATATTGACATAGTCCACACTTCCATCTGGCAGGGGGGCAGGGATACGCGGCAGGTCGAGGCGCACGAAAAATTCAAACCATCCATCTTGTCCGCGGTTTGCAGGGATACCCTCCGCGATCAGCACCTTTTCGTTCATACGCCGTTTGTCAATCAAATTTTCGATTGCGTCGTGCCGTATGCCATAGACGATTCCGCGCCGCTCTAAGTCGTGGTAGATGTCCTCCTTGGTGACGGCATTGCCCGGAACCCACGGAATGTAAGCGTAAGCCTTGTTGCCGTTTTCCTCCACAGAGATTACAAATTCTTTTTTGTTTAAGGTGTCAAAGATTGATTTTTTGCCGTTTGCCTTTTCTGGCTTTTTGCTGTTCTCGGGCTGGGAGGGGGTGTTTGATTTTTTCTGGTTGATTTGTGCGAGCCGCTTTTCTTTCATGTCTGTGGCAGAATACACCAAGCTGCGGTAGGGAGAGACATCGAGACCAGCTTCCAGACCCAGCCGAAGCTCACGCATTTGCGCATGGTTGAACAGGTGATTGGAATAGATGGCAATGTCCAGTTTCTTTTCCAGTCCCAGCCGGATTTCCCGCATCTGCATCCAATTGTACTGCTGATTACAGTACGCGGAAATATCCAGCTCCTCGCACAAGCCGATTCGGATTTCACGGATTTGCGGCGCGCACATGCCATCCCATAACCATTTGTCCAGAGGAAGGTAGTTGAGCAGCGCAAGCCGGATTTCTTCCAGATCGTCATCTGCAAAACCTCTGTGGACATAGGGGAGAAGATCTATTTCTGAGTAGATGGCAAGCCTGAGCTGGCGCATGGTTTCATAGTTGTAGGCAGGATTGGCGTAGACAGAGGCGTCTATTTTATCCCGGAGTCCCAGCCGGATTTGTTCCATCTGTAGCCAGTTAAACTCGGGATTTTTATAGAGAGATACGTCCAGCCCCTGTTCAATGCCAAGCTGAATCTCCTGATCTTGGGCTTTTTGATATTCTTCATTTTCCATCATAGGAAAATGAAGTTCTAGCTGTCTGTTAGATTCTAAGGTTTCCATATCTGTCACTATTCACTCCTTAGGGATATTTATGATTGTTTGTAATTAGTACAAACAGGATAAAGATAAGATAAAAACTATGTAGTTCATTGTACCATGACTGCGGTGGAAAGTCTACTGGATATTGAAGGATTCGCACGTTGTTGTTTCTGAAATTCAAAGGTTGCGAATGATACAGAATGACGGTATACTAAGGAAAAAGAGTTTGTAAAAAGGAGAAAGGCTATGGGATATCACAGAAAACCGCTTCCTGTCGGGGTGGATGATTTTGAAATGCTTGTGACGCGCGGGTATTATTTTATAGATAAGACAAACTTCATGCGGGATTTGATCGATATGAAAGGGTCTGTGAATCTTTTTACCAGACCGAGGCGATTTGGCAAGACGCTGAATCTGAGTATGCTCCAATATTTCTTTGAGGATATGCGTGACAAAGATGGCAAAAAGATTGATAACACCGCTCTGTTTGAGGGGCTGAACATCATGCAGGCAGGCGAAGCGTACCTGATGCACATGGGGCAGTATCCCGTCATTCATATGACTTTGAAGGCGGGAAAACGCCCTGATTTTGAGAGCGCGTGCAAACAGATTGCATGGCAGATTGCCATGGAGTACCAGCGGCACAGTTATGTGCTGGCGAGATTATCAGAGGGGAATAAGGACAAGTACGAGCGGATTATGTGGGAAAAAGCATCTTTGGACGAGTACTGCGGTTCATTGCAGTTTTTGTCGAACTGTCTGCAAGAATATTATGGCAGGAATGTAATCATATTGATAGACGAGTATGATGTTCCGCTTGAAAATGCCTATCTGCGCGGCTTTTACCAGCAGATGATGGATTTCATACGCTCCTTTTTTGAGGCGGCCCTAAAGACCAACAGCAGCCTTGAGTTTGCGGTGGTCACGGGCTGCCTGCGGATTAGCAAGGAAAGTATTTTTACGGGGATGAACAATCTTGAGACAATCTCTATTTTGGATAAACGTTATGATGAATATTTTGGTTTTACAGATGAGGAAGTGGGGAAACTCTGTGATTATTATGAAATTGGGGCTCAGTATGAGACGGTAAAAAACTGGTACAATGGCTATCTGTTTGGGCAAACCAATGTCTACAATCCGTGGAGCGTCATTCTCTATGTGAAGGATATCTGCACAGGAAACAGTTCATTTCCCAAATCTTACTGGGCAAACACCTCCTCGAACAGCATTGTGCGGAAGTTGATCGAGAAGGCGGACGACAGCGTGAAAGGAGAGATCGAGCACCTGATTGAAGGCGGTGCAATCGAGAAGCCGGTCCACGAGGATATTACCTACGGAGAAATCTACGATAGCATGGATAATATGTGGAATTTTATGTTCTTTACAGGGTATTTTCGCAAGGTTGCAGAGCGTATGGACGACAACGATGTGCGCTGGCTGACCATGTGCCTGCCAAACCGCGAAGTGCGCTATATATTCCGTGAAAAAATCATGTCATGGTTCCAAGAAAAAATACAGGAAAAGGATTTGTCCATTTTTTATACGGCGTTTGTCAACAAGGATACTGCTGTAGTGGAGGAGGAGCTCAATAAGATTATGTTTGAGACCATCAGCGCTCTGGATGAAAATGAGAGCTACTATCATGGTCTGGTCGCGGGGCTGCTCTCCCCGATGAAGGGCTACCGGACCAAGAGTAACCGCGAGGCGGGAAAGGGGAGAAGCGATCTGTTTGTCAAGCCCGTGTCGCGCAGAAAAGAGGCGTTTGTCGTGGAGTTTAAGGTGGCAAAGAAGGTACGGGAGCTGGATAAAAAAGCGGACGAGGCGCTGCGTCAGATTGCAGAGAAGCAGTACGCTTCGGAGCTGTATGACGACGGGTATGAGATTGTTGGGAACTATGGAATTGCTTTTTGCGGAAAGGACTGTCTGGTGAAGTTTCAGGCATAGAGGATGCGAATCAAATGAGTTGGATGAATCAAATTGGCAAAATATCAGTCATAAAGAATATGAAACAAATGAATAAACGAAAAGAATACAGCAAGGTACTTGGCATGTATCTTGTATTTGTGCTCGTGATGGTGCTGACCGTCATGAACAAACAGAACATGCACGTCGATGAAATCTGGAGCTATACATTATCAAACAACGTGGGAAGTACTGTGATGCGCTTTGAGGAGGGACGGACCTATGTGCCCGCTGAACAGATGTATCTGCAAAGCGTTGCGGTGAATGACGCATCAGAGCAGTTTCATTTTGCGAGTGTGTGGAAAAACCAGACCGATGACGTGCATCCGCCCCTTTATTATATGATACTGCACATCATCTGTTCCCTGAATATAGGAAAATTCAGTATATGGTATGCCGCGCTGATCAATATCGTATTTGCACTGCTTACGCTGCATATATTGCGAAAATTAGTACAGTGTTTTGTGGATGACAAAATGATCACAGATCTTTCTTCCGTTATATTTATGCTGTCGGTGGGCGTACTTCAGAATGTATCATTTTTTAGAATGTATGTGATGGCAATGTTCTGGGTGACGCTGACCGCCTATCTGTTTGTCCGGGCATTTGAGGAAGAATTTCTATGGAAGCGTCAGATACAGATTTGTCTGACAGCGATCGCAGGCGCATTGACACACTATTACTGTATTATCTATTTATGCGCAACATGCCTTGTTTTTGGACTCTGCCTCATCTGGCGAAAGAGATGGAAGGAAATCCTCATCCTTGTAGGGAATATGGTGTTTGCCGCAGGGATGTCTGTCAAGATCTTTCCGGCAATGCTCAAGCATATGTTCTCGGGTTATCGTGGCACGCAGACCGTCGATAACCTGATGAAATGGACAGGCTTCGAGCGCTGGGAGCGACTCAAAAGCTTTTATGGTTTCATCAATACACAGATGCTTGGAAAAATAGGAGGAACATGCATCGTATTTGCAGTTTTGGTCCTTGTTGCTTTTGCGCTGATAGGCAGAGAGAAAAGGATTGTGCACTTTAATTGGAATAAGACCGCGTGCATGAGATGGCTGATTGTCGGAATACCAATTGTGATCAACTTTTTATTTGTGTCGGAAACAGCAGTTTATGTGACCGATCGGTATCTGTTTCCGATCTATGCGGTCACGTTTGGACTCTTTCTGGCAATGATAACTATTGTATGGAAAAAATTGGTGGATGACAAAGCTGTGTATATTGTGATGTGCTTGGTCGGGACCGTGTTGATTACCAATGGGTTTGGAAATGCCCAATGGGAGTATTTATACCGTTCTTCTGGCAATGGGGCGGATTATTCCAACAGAAACTGTATTTGTGTCTATGACTCGGTTCGTTGGAAGGTGCAATCTACGTTTTATGAAGTGAAAAATTATAAAAGTGCAACGTTTATCTCACAGCAGCATACAGACAGTATTCTACAACACGCAGATTTGTTTGAAGATGGATTTATGCTGTCTGTAATTGGCGGGAATGATGAGAACATTATCAACATGATACTGGGCAGCTATCCCTATCTGAACCGCTGTGAGAAGGTTGGAGCGTATACTTACTCCAACACATATTTTATTTATCCGGGGGAGGACAGTTTGAGTGTATGTATCTATAATTATGATAGAAGCAGCACATTGGGAGCGGATAACATCGCATCCGGCGGCAATGTTCAACTGACACAGGATGCGCAGCGGGCATGGCTTATCCGAAAGGATAATGATCACGCGCTGATTGAGTTTGGCGGACAGGTTTTGGACGTGCCGGGAGCGCAGTATGCGGAGGGGACAACTATTCAGCTCTTTCCCTCGAACGGCTCTGAGGCGCAGATCTGGAAATTCATAGAAAATGAGGATGGCTCTTTTACATTGCTAGCCAGGGATGAGCAATTTGCCCTCACCTATGGAGAGGACGGCAGGGTGTTTCTTGCAGCATACCGCGCAGGAGACGCTGCACAGAGATGGTGGGTAGAAAAATAATATAAAAGCGAACGCGTCATGGAAGCCGCACCGCTGTCTGACCAGAGTACAGACAGCGGTGCGGGTGTTTTAATCTTCTCGCACTCGCACAATCAATTCATCACGCCGGTTGACGCCGGTCTTGTCAAAGATATTCGACACATGCTTTTTGACTGTGGTCTCCGAGATGAAAAGCGCTTCTGCGATCATGGCATTGGATTTTCCCTGTATAATGAGCTGCGTGATTTCCGTCTCGCGCCTGGTCAGCGCATACGTCACGGCAAATTCATGGATGCCAAGCTTTTTGGGAGCAGGGACTTGCCGTGTGGAAGTGCCCGTTTCAAAGACCGTGGTTTCTGTCTCAGAAGTAGTCTGCGCAGCAGATTCGTATGAAACATTTTTCTGCTCGATCAAAGTCTGCACACCGTACAGTACCTTATCGGATTCTAAGGTGTTAGATTGTACTGTATCGGATTCTAAGGTGTTAGACTTTGACTGATCTGAACGAATCACAGTCTGCTCGCCGCAGTCAGATTTCTCCGTGTTCTGTGCCTCCGCCCGCTCTGTCAGAAGAACAAACAGGCAGAAGCTATACAGTACAGGGCGGAAACACAGTGCGATATCGCCGAGAAGCCTCGTATATCCAGCCTCATTTTGAAATCTGGCAAAGAGCAGCAGAAAGGTCTGTATAAAGCCTGTGTCGATTGATTTTCTGCCAAAGATATACAAAAGTTCCTGCCGACTGATGCCTGCCTCATAATAAGGAAGCGTCAGAAGCAGAGTGCCTACCAGTGTCAGGAAGAGCAGGCGCAGATCAACTAGCACAAATAGATTAAAATCAAGAGCACAGGCCAATATAAAAACATATAAGAGAACAGAGAGTGCTGTCTGCCACTTTTTTTTCATATCCAACCTCCATATTTGTGAAATCTGTGTGGAATTAGGTCGTGTGATCCAAGCTGCTATCTGCGCTGTTCACGGTGCTGGGCACGTCAGTCTTTTCGGGAAGCATATGCAGGCGCACCATAAGGCGTGCGCGCAGCGGCAATAGCAGGATGTTCAAAAAAGCGGCATATAGGAGTGAAATCAAAGAAATGCCGATGTATGCGCTGTGCGTTTGGATGTCATTCTGTGAAAAGATGAAAATTAATTGTAGTATTGTGTCCAGAATACCCGTTGTCCAGAGTGCCTTGCTGGCGAACGTTACAGCTTCGATCGCCCGAAGCAGTTCTGTCCGGCTGCACGCGGCACTGCGTTTGGCGCTTAAACGGAATGCGTTGTTGAAATCGCGCAGAAGCCCAGCGCTCAAAAGAATCGGCAGGGTGAACAGAAGCAGCAGGAGCAGGCTCGTAGGGTCAAGGTAGCTGACGATGCTTCCGTTCATTTTGAGAGCAGCATATCCAATACAGAACAGTACAAAAAGCAAGAGAGACAATAAATACATGGAATACCTCCTTTCTCAATTCAGGTATGTTTAAAATTGTGCTGTCACTGTAAGTTTAGTGCATATTTCAGTATTTGTGAATGCTACTTTAGCAGTACAAGTGGTAGTATTTTTCTACTTTTCGGCCCATTTATCGATGTAGGAGGATAATGTGTCGAATTTGTCGTCATAGATCAGGTTCAACAGCGCGTCCAGCTTTCGGAGTGCCTGTGTGATAACGCGGGGCTCACAAAGTGCCTGCTCGATGGCGACAGCAAGCTCGTTGAGGTCGAGCACCTTGATATAGCCGTCGGGATAGATGACCACGTCGGCGAGCAGGTCTGTGACGATCAGTGCATTATTGGACTGCTGATAGGCGTAGTCCACGATGTCACAGTACCAGTACAAAAGCGTGTTGTCCTCGCGGTAAAATTTGCTCACCTTGTAGCCGTGTTTTAGAAAGTAGCAGGAGTAGCCATGATGGAAGTCGCGGCGCGGTTTTAAGGTGTTCCAGCTCGTGATGATGATGTCGTCGGTCTGCTCTAGGATGATGTCATCTTTTAATAAAATGCATTCATCGGGTATCATGCGTTTGCGATAGATTTTTACGTGATCCATGACGTGTATTCCTCCATAAAATGTTTACAAGTTCTATTATAGTGTACCTCTTTTCAGGAAGGGCTTCAATGTTTTTGTAGGGGAAATTAAAAATCAGAAATATCCGTTGCACTTTGCGCATTTTTAACGTATAATCATTACAGTTGTCGAAAAAAGTTTTCGGAAATAGAATAATGAAAAAATAATAAGGAGGCGATAGCATGAGACAGTTTTTTGGAATGAGCCAGAGCGGTGATCTGACAGAAGCAGTCAGCGGACTAGATAATCCTCAGTTTATTATGCTGATGTCAAATAACGCCCAGTTCGAGGCGCATGTAAAAGCGCTGGAAAAGCTTTACCCTGGAGTTCCAAGTATCGGATGTATCGGAATGAGTTATGATGTCAGAATGGTGGAAGAGGGGGTTGGTGTTGTCGCGTTTCTGGATGGCGTGGAAGCCGCGGCAAATGTGTTGGAACAGGTCTCATCTATGCCCGTCAAATATATCAGGCGACTTGAAAATGATGTGCTGAAAATCAACGCTTCATCAAGCGATACGGTCTGTATTGATTTCTGCGCTGGAAATGATGCGTGTGTGCTGACGACGATCAATACTGTGCTAAAGCACAGAGGAATTTCGCTGGTCGGCGGGACCGGAGACGCGGGAAAGGTTTCTGCGAACGGCAGGGTTTATGAGGACGCGGTTGCCTATGCGCTGGTGCGGAATCTCGGCGGACGCGTAAAGACCTACAAGGAGAATATTTACCGCAAGTATGGGAATTACCGTTTTATCGCCTCAGACACAGACAAGGAAAAATATGTGCTTGGAACGCTCAATGGAAAGTCGGCAAAGCAGGTGTACAAGAGCATTCTGCACGTGACGGACGAGCAGATTCTGACACAGACTTTTCAAAATCCTTTTGGAAAAATCAACGGGAGCGAGACCTGTATCATCTCGATCAAGGAGGTTCAGGGCGATGCGCTTGCGTGCTTTCGTCAGGTGAATGATTCGGATGTGCTGATCTTGTTGCAGCTGGCGGATTACGAGGCAGTCACAAAGCAGACCATCCAGCAGATCTATCGCGATTTTCCTAATCGCTCTGCGGTATTCTCCGTCAACTGTCTGTTCCGGTACAAGCTGTTTTGTGAGCGCGGCTATATGGATACATATCTGCAAAATATGTCTGAGCTTGGCAGCCATGCGGGGCTGGTGGGATATGGCGAGCACTACAACAATCAGTTTGTCAACCAGTCGATGACATGTGTGGTATTTGAGTAAAAGGAGGAAGACAGGATGATATTTTCGAATATACTTGGAAGAAAAAAACGCTCGGGACAAAATGACGAAAAGAGTCTTTATCCGGTAATGCATGTGATGGGCAGTCTCAAGGAGTACCATAAAGATCTGGTAGGCAAGGAGGTTGAATCGCTGTGGGAGCTGGGGATGGTCGGCAGCTCATTTCGGGGGGTTATCAAAAAGGCGGACCATTTTCATGATCAGTTGGAGAATTTTGAGCAGACCTTCTCGGAGATCAACAGTGCAGCAGGGCAGTTTGATTCTGTGCGGGGAGCGATCAGTTCCGCTGTGACTGAGGCGCAGAACAAGGTGGAGGAGTTAAAATTTACTTCCGTGGAGGTGGAGAAATCCTACAGTGATATGGAGCAGACCTTTGAACAGCTTCAAGCTTCTGTGGAGGGGATACACCGATGCATGAAAAAGATCATATCGATTGCGGAACAGACAAACATCCTTGCCATTAATGCCTCGATCGAGGCGGCGAGAGCTGGGGAATCCGGCAGGGGATTTGCAGTCGTTGCAGCAAATGTCAAGGAGTTGGCCGATGAGATCAAACAGCTTGCGGAGGAGGTAGATACGGGCATCAACGAGGTGGAGCGCGGAACTGGCGAGCTGAATGAGTCCATCTCGGCGTCACAGCAGGCGCTGGACCAGAATATCCATACGGTCAGCAGCACTTATGAATCTTTTAGCAAGATAACAGAAACCGCAGAGAATACAGTGGCTGTCCAGGCGGAGATCTCCAATGTCATCGATGGCGGGCAGCAGGAGCTACAGAATATTGGACTGTTTTTCGATGAGATCAAACAGCAGTATCAGGACGTTGTGAAGCACATCGAGCGCGCGAACCATCTCGGTACGACCAAGAGCGCCATGTTCGAGGATATCGATCATATGCTCACACAGATACCGCTGATTATCGAGGACATGAATCCCTGATGAAAGAGGTTGAATTATCCATCACTTTGAGCTATAATTTTGTCATAGATATTGAAGTAATTTTCACATTACATGATAACAATTAAAATTAGGAGGATAGTTATGACAGTTCAGGAGTTTTACGAGGAAGTTGGCGGCGACTACAATGACATTATGTCCCGTCTCAGAACAGAGGAGAGAATCAAAAAGTTTGCGGGAATGTTCACGAGAGATGAGAGCTACAACACGCTTATCCGCTGTGTCAATGAGGGAGATGCCGACGAGGCGTTCCGCGCAGCACATACGATGAAGGGCATGTGTCAGAACATGGCATTTACGCGTCTCTACCAGTCCAGCCATGCGATCACAGAAATACTTCGCGGCAAGGATATGGACGGTGCGAAACAGATGCTTGACACAGTGACAGAGGATTATAATATTGTGATGGCAGGCATTGAAAAGCTGCTGGCGTAAGAACCGATGTGAAGGGAAGGAAATGTGTGTCTATGGAGACAATAGAAAAAGATACGATCTTGATTGCGGATGATGCAGAGCTAAACCGTGAGATGATTAAGTTTATATTTGAGGAGCAGTTCAATATCATTGAAGCCGCAGACGGCGTGCAGGCGATCAACCGGCTCGTCGAGCACAGCGACAGACTCTGTCTGCTGTTTCTGGATTTGCTGATGCCCAAAAAATCAGGGCTTGATGTGCTGCGTTTTATGAACGAGGAAGATTATATCAATTACATTCCTGTGATCATGATCACAGGTGAGGCGACAGACGAGACGGACGAAAAAGCGTATGAGTACGGTGCGTCCGATATTATCTACAAGCCGTTTGCCCCCAATGTCGTCATGCGGCGGGCAAAAAACCTGATGGAACTTTTTGAGCACCGGATCTATGTAGAGCGCAAACTTGAGAAGCGCACCAGACAGCTTCGGGAGAGCCGCGAGAAATTAGAGCGGAATAATGAATTTCTGGTAAATGCGCTGAGTTCTGTCGTGGAGTTCAGGAGTCTTGAGTCAGGAGAACATATACAGCGCGTAAAGTATTTTACCGGAATTTTCCTAAAATACATCATGAAATATTATCCAAAGTACGGTATCGAGAAGGAGCAGGCAGATCTGATCATCAACGCGTCGGCGCTGCATGACATCGGTAAGATTGCAATACCGGACAGTATCCTCCTAAAGCCCGGCAGGCTCACAAAGGATGAGTTTGAGGAGATGAAGAAGCATACATTATATGGCTGTGAGCTTCTTGAAAAGTTCAAGCAGGAGGACAATGAATTTTATAATTACTGTTATGACATCTGCCGCTCGCATCATGAGCGGTATGACGGAAATGGTTATCCCGACAGCCTCAAGGGCGATGAGATCCCCATCTGGGCGCAGATCGTCTCCATCGTCGATGTCTATGATGCGCTGGTGAGCAAGCGTGTATACAAGGACCCTTATGTGGTGGACGAGGCGGCTCGCATGATTATGGAAGGGGAGTGCGGAATCTTCTCGCCGGAGATGCTCGACTGCTTCTCTCTTGCAAAGCATGAGCTGTTTGACGTGACAGAGGGTGCGCTCTCATTTGCGGATTCGGTGGTCAAATAAACAGTCAGTCAAAAGAGGACAGAATAGAATATGTCCTCTTTTTATGCACACGGACGCGGAGAGGAAACAAGCAGCATAAGCTGCCCGCTTGATTTTGAATGCATGTTAAAAAATCTACAAAAATTTGACATTTGCTAGACAATTTTACCAAGTTTTTGTATAATTAAGTTTAGGACGTGAAAACGGAAGCGATTGCAGGCATATGGAGGCACACAAATGGGAAAAAATAAGAAATATAAAAGGTCTGTGTATCAGTCGCTGGCTGTGATTACCCAGTTTGGCATCAATATGCTGGTTCCGATTTTTATGTGCTCTTTTGCGGGATTGTTTCTTGACAGGAAGCTAGGCACCGCATTTTGGTTTGTTTTATTGTTCTTTGTAGGAGCCTTAGCGGGTTTTCGGAATATTTATATTCTGGCAAGGAAGATTTACGAGGGAGATCGAGAGGATGATAAACAGAATTAAGAAGATCAACACGGCGCTGCCGGGATTGCTATTTGGAATCCTTCTGGTGGGCATTTTGTGTCAGGCAGTCGGTATCTTTCTCGTGGAGGATAAGGCAGACTACAGTGTAGGACTCTGGATTGGAGTGCTTACAGCAATATTTATGGCCTTTCATATGGCGGTTACGCTAAACTCTGCCGTTGAAAGAGATGTAAAGGGGGCGCAGGCAGCAGTAACGAAACAAAGTATCATCAGGTATCTGGTGGTGGTGGTGATCCTTGGGATGCTGATGCTGACCAGAATCGGCAATCCGCTGGCTGCTTTTGCAGGAGTCATGGGGGTGAAGGTATCAGCATATCTACAGCCGTTGTTCGCCAGGCTGTCTCACAAGGAGATGCAGGGGAATACCTCGCAGATCAAAGAATGCAACTATGAGGGTGACGAATAGCTGCAAAGTAATATGTAAAACTGAATAAAGAAATAAAATAAGGAGGTGAGTGTATGGGAGCAGGAATCCTGTTATCCGGCGCTGATGACATTGACTTTATGATACATGGCGTGTTTCAGTATGAGCTCTTTGGCCAGAAGCTGTGGATAACAACCACGCACGTATGTCTTTTTATCGTCATGGCGGTCATTATTATATTCTGTCTGTGTGCGAACAGGGCAGTCAAGCGTGCGACGGAAGTCCCGGGAGCTTTCCAAAACGTTGTGGAGCTGGTAGTAGAGATGCTCGACAACATGATCAAGGGTGTTATGGGAAAAAATGCGACAGCTTTTGCCAACTATATCGGCACACTGTTCATTTTTATCCTGATCAGTAACATCTCCGGTCTGATGGGGCTTAGGGCACCCACAGCCGACTACGGTGTGACCTTTGCACTGGGTCTGATCACATTTACGCTGATTACTTTTAACAAATTTAAGTATCAGAAGGTATCGGGCGTCATCAAGGGATTGTGTGACCCGTGGCCGATCTGGGCGCCGATTAACGTAATTGGCGATGTCGCAGTTCCTATTTCCCTGTCACTGCGTTTGTTTGCAAACGTTTTGTCAGGTACTGTAATGATGGCATTGCTCTATGGTCTGCTCGGCTTTATCGCGACGGGCTGGCCGGCTGCACTTCATGTGTACTTCGATCTGTTCTCTGGAGCAATCCAGACCTATGTATTCTGTATGTTGACAATGACATACATCAACAATGCGATCGAAGGGTAAACAAACCGAAAAGAGTTTCGGTAATCATTGTATATCATTAAATATTTCACAGGAGGAATTAACTATGGAATTTAATTCAAACTTTATCTTAGGTTGTTCAGCAATTGGTGCAGGTCTTGCGGTTATCGCAGGTATCGGACCCGGTGTAGGTCAGGGTATCGCTGCTGGTCATGCAGCAGCAGCAGTAGGTAGAAATCCGGGCGCAAAATCTGACGTTACTTCTACGATGCTTCTTGGACAGGCGGTTGCCGAGACAACAGGTCTCTATGGTCTGCTTGTAGCCATGCTGTTACTGTTCGTAAAACCTTTATTGCCGTAATGATAACGAGAAGCTTTTATAGCGCTGATATCTCGTTGGACGAGGAGAAATTCAAGTAAATTTATGATAAGGAGGTACAAGGCATGATACTTGCTACCGAGACAGAGGGATTGAGCCGGTTATTTGACTTAGACTTTCAGCTTCTGGCAGATACAGTTCTCATGATCATCGCAATGTTCGTCCTGTTCCTTGTGGCGTCACACTTCTTATTCAATCCGGTAAGAAAGCTGCTCAATGACAGGAAGGAGAAGATCAAGGGAGAGCTTGATCAGGCCGCATCAGACCAGAAATCTGCGGCCCAGACACGTGCCCTCTACGAAGAGAAGCTGAGTCAGGCAGGCAAAGAGGCGGAGGCAATTCTGGCGGATGCGCGCAAGAGAGGCATGGAGAATGAGGCAAAGATTGTCGCTGAGGCGAAGCAGGAGGCTGCCAGAATCTTAGAGACAGCCAGAAAAGAGGCAGAGCTTGAGAAACAGAAGCTTGCCGATGAAGTGAAGCGCGAGATGATCGCAGTCGCTTCCGTGATGGCAGCGCAGATCGTACAGGCCAATATCGACACAAATGCCCAGCATGAACTCATTGATAAGACATTGAAAGAAATAGGTGATAGCACATGGCTAAGCTAGTTTCCAAAACGTATGCGCAGGCGTTGTTTGAACTTGCCGTCGAGGAGGGAAAGACCACAGACTTTTTGGAGGAAGCTGTGGCACTGCTTGAAGTACTCCGCTCCAATGCGGAGTTTGGACAGTTCATGAACCATCCTAAGATTCAGAAAGAGGATAAGCTTGAGGTGGTGAAGAACGTGTTTCGGGAGAAGCTCAGCAGGGAGATGCTGGGATTTCTGGTGACGATTGTCGAGAAGGACCGTTATTCAGAGATCGAGGCAATTCTTGGCGAAGTGATCTCCTCCATCAAGGAGTACAACAATATCGGAACGGCTTATGTCACAACGGCTATAGAAATAAATGAGCAGGAAAAGCAGGATATTGAGAGCCGGCTGCTCGCTACCACCCGCTACAAGACGATCGAGTGCATCTATGATGTGGACAAGAGTCTGATCGGCGGCATGGTCATCAAGATGGGTGACAGGGTTGTGGACAGCAGTATTCGGACAAAATTGGATAAACTTCAGCGCGAGCTGCTCGCCATCCAATTATAATGGAACCGCTATGTTTCCAAAAATAAAATAGAAAGGTGCAGATCCATATGAATTTAAGACCAGAAGAGATAAGTTCTGTGATTAAGGATCAGATCAAGAGATATGCCTCTGATTTGGAAGTATCAGAAGTTGGTACAGTTATTCAGGTGGCAGATGGTATCGCACGTGTACATGGACTAGAGAAGGCAATGCAGGGTGAGCTTTTGGAGTTCCCCGGCGAGGTTTACGGCATGGTCATGAATCTCGAGGAGGACAACGTAGGTGCCGTGCTGCTTGGCAGTTCTAAGAACATTAATGAAGGTGATACTGTAAAGACGACAAACCGCGTGGTGGAGGTTCCTGTTGGGGACGCTATGCTCGGGCGTGTTGTCAATGCGCTTGGTCAGCCGATTGACGGCAAAGGTCCTATCGCGACAACCAAATATCGTCAGATTGAGAGAGTGGCGTCTGGTGTTATCACCAGAAAGTCCGTTGATACACCAATGCAGACGGGTATCAAGGCAATTGACGCCATGGTTCCAATTGGTAGAGGACAGCGAGAGCTGATTATCGGTGATAGACAGACAGGTAAGACTGCGATTGCCATTGATACGATCATCAACCAGAAGGGACAGAACATGAAATGTATCTATGTTGCAATCGGTCAGAAGGCTTCTACCGTTGCAAGCATTGTAAAGACGCTGGAGGAGTTTGGCGCCATGTCTTACACGACAATCGTAGCTGCTACGGCAAGTGAGCTTGCACCGTTGCAGTATATTGCACCCTATTCAGGCTGTGCGATTGGCGAGGAGTGGATGGAGAACGGCGAGGACGTACTCATTATCTATGATGATCTGAGTAAGCACGCGGTGGCATACCGTACACTCTCCCTGCTTCTGAAACGTCCGCCCGGACGTGAGGCATTCCCGGGAGACGTATTCTATCTGCACTCACGACTTCTTGAGCGTGCGTGCCGTATGAGTGATGAGTATGGCGGAGGCTCGATCACAGCGCTTCCGATCATCGAGACACAGGCGGGCGATGTTTCCGCATATATTCCGACAAACGTAATCTCGATCACAGACGGTCAGATTTACCTAGAGACAGAGATGTTTAACTCCGGTTTCAGACCAGCCGTCAACGCAGGTCTGTCCGTTTCGCGAGTAGGTGGTTCCGCTCAGATCAAAGCGATGAAAAAGATTGCAGGACCGATCCGTACAGAGCTTGCTCAGTACAGAGAGCTTGCATCGTTTGCACAGTTTGGTTCTGATCTTGATGCTGACACCAAGGAGAGACTTGATCAGGGTGCTCGAATTAAGGAAATCTTAAAGCAGCCGCAGTACAAGCCGATGGCTGTCGAGTATCAGGTTATCATTCTGTTTGTGGCTACGAGGAAATATCTGCTCGATGTGCCTGTAGCGGACATCACCAGATTTGAGGCAGAGCTCTTTGAGTTCCTCGACACGAAGTATCCGCAGGTGCCAAAGGCGATCAAGGAAACGCAGGTCATTTCAGATGAGACTGAAAAGACGCTTGTAGCAGCGATTGAAGAGTTCAAGGGACGCTTCAAATAAAGAAGGGGGGACTGAATATTTATGGCCTCAATGAGAGACATAAAGAGACGTAAGGGCTCCGTACAGAGTACGCAGCAGATTACAAAGGCCATGAAGCTTGTTTCCACCGTTAAACTGCAAAGGGCGAAGGGACGTGCAGAGAAATCCAAGACTTATTTTAACTGCATGTATGAGACGGTGGTTTCTATGCTTTCCAAAGCAGGAGATATCAATCACCCGTTCCTGAAGGCAAACAATTCTCCGAAGAAGGCTGTGATCGTGATCACGGGAAACAGGGGACTTGCAGGCGGATACAATTCCAACATCATCAAGCTGGTGCGGGATAATGACTGGAATAAGGATGATCTGATCATCTATCCGATTGGCACAAAGGGCAGAGATACCTTCACGCGGCTTGGCTATGAGATGGGCGAGGATTATTCCTCTGCGATTGATGAGCCGCTCTACGCAGATGCGATGCAGATCAGCAAACAGGTGTTGGAGGACTTTGCGACTGGCAGGGTAGGCGAGATCTATATAGTATATACCGGATTCAAAAATACGGTGACGCATATCCCGACCCGATTAAAACTTCTCCCCATCAAGATTGAGGATGAGCGCAGCGACGATGACAAGGCAGTGCTTGACTTTGAGCCTGAGACAGAGGAAGCGATTGATCTGATTATTCCCAAATATATCACAAGCCTGATATATGGGGCGATGATTGAGGCTGTGGCAAGTGAGAACGGTGCCAGAATGCAGGCGATGGACAACGCGACCAACAATGCGGATGAGATTATCTCTAGTCTGTCACTGCTTTATAACAGGGCACGTCAGAGCGCGATCACGCAGGAGCTGACTGAGATTATCGCGGGTGCGCAGGCAATATCATAACATACCGCGAAAAATTAATAGATAGAGAGGAAACAAAGAGATGGCAGATAAGATAATTGGTAAAGTTACCCAGATTATCGGTGCGGTTCTTGATGTGAAGTTCAGCGAAGGACAGCTTCC
>ERZ808054.773-NODE-773-length-24309-cov-4.609153_pt1 | contig 24309 bp, 17 predicted proteins | sample MGYA00380201_ERZ808054 | MGnify/ENA primary metagenome ERZ808054 (study PRJEB31490, sample SAMN06133419) | mouse gut metagenome | isolation source: Z5_2 | host: mice | place: China: Chengdu | collected 2015-05 ...
CGTCACAGACGCCGGCACACCTGCAGTCTCTGACCCGGGGGAGGTGCTTGTCCGCATGTGCCATGAGGCGGGGATCGTCGTGACATCGCTTCCGGGGGCGGCGGCGTGCATCACGGCACTCACGCTGTCGGGACTGAGCACCAGGCGCTTTTGCTTTGAGGGATTCCTGCCCGCCGATAAGCGGGAGAAGAGGGACATACTCGAGGATTTAAAGAAAGAGTCAAGGACGATCGTGCTGTATGAGGCGCCGCATCATCTGGTCAGGACGTTGGAGGATCTGCAGGACGCACTCGGGGACCGCAGGCTGACCCTGTGCAGGGAGCTCACCAAAAAGTTCGAGGAAGTGACGCCCACCACGATCTGTGATGCGCTCGCCATGTATGGGAGTGAGGAACCGCGGGGCGAGTATGTGCTCGTGGTGGAGGGAAAGAGCCTTTCGGAATTCAGGCGGGAGCAGGAGCAGAACTGGCAGGAGATCCCGATCGAGGAGCACATGCAGCAGTACGAGTCTCAGGGCATGGACCGCAAGGAGGCGATGCGGAAGGTGGCAAAGGACAGGGGACTGTCCAGGCGCGATGTGTATCAATACCTCGTGTCAGCAGGGAGATGCTGATGCCTGTAACAGGAAGCCGAAGGCTGAGCTGTTACAGAAATTTAGACAAATTTTAGAAAATACGTTGACAAATATATATAGGAATACTATACTTCTGATTGTCGATACCATAAATGAGCAGAAGTCATTTTGGCGTCGCGAATGCAGGTTGCTTCATAAGATCCAGTAGGAATGCATACAATAAAGTGTGGGAACTACGTGGGTGTTTCATCAAAATACGGGACTGGTCGTGTAAAGGAGAAATTGGAATGGAAAGAGTATATGAAATCATCGAAGAACAGTTACATTTAGCAGGTATGGAGCTGACAGAGGATCTGAACCTGAAGGATGACCTCGGCGCGGATTCCATCGATCTGGTGGAGCTGGTCATGGCGTTTGAGGATGAGTACGGCATCAATGCGGATTATGAGGAGATGGATAAGAAAGTCAGGACTGTCGGTGATATTATCGAGTTTCTGCGGGAGCAGGGAGCAGATATCTAAGATCTGCTCCAGCGTGTACCGCATGGTCAGCGCACAAGCTGCCATCGGTGCCGGGACTGCTGACTGTCAATAGTCTCACAGCATATCTGATCGTGACAATCTATCTCAATACGCCATTGGCAGTTTTTCCCGATTTTATCGCCGGGGTGCCAATAAATTTTCCGGGAATTTCCACTTCATTTGACTGATATAAGCAAAAGTTTTGAAAAGGACACATTGTATCAATATTCTTGATGTTTTTTTGGTATTTTTGCAAAAATACACTGAAAGATGTGAATTGTAACGGTTATTTTGTCGCTTGCTCTGGCAGTGATTGATATATTTTTGTGCATTATAGAAGTATTTGACGGCACATTTTGAACAAAAGTTCCCTGAACAGTCTCGTGATCTCGGGGGGACTGGCAGGGATTTTGGGAAATATGCACAAAAGACTTATGTGTGCACGAAGAAAGCGTTAAACTGGTTGCAAAAACTAAAAATGTAAGTTATAATATGAATGGTCATATAAGACTGAGAGAAGGAGGAATTAACTATGAAACTCAAGAAAGTACTTGCTGCAACACTTGCAGCAACAATGGTATTGTCATCTGCTATGACAGTATCTGCACGTAATTACTACTCTTCAAGTGCACCGGCAGAGCAGCCGGCACCAGCACCGTCACCGGTATCATCTGAACCGGCAACAGTAAAGGGTGCAAACGCTGAGATCAAGGTTGCAGGCTCCAATGTAAAGACATCGATCGCTGGCGCTTACGCTGCAAAGACCGTACAGGGTACAGCAGTTATCACACCGCTTGCTGATGTTAGGGCAAATCTTGGATTGAAGGACGGCCAGAAGCCGGCGATCACAATCTATGACACAGATGCAAAGAAGAGCCCGGCAGCGCTTGCAAGTATCAACGCAGCAGCAGAGGCACTTGGCGGAGAGGTACTTACTACACTCAACATCAACCTTGGTGCAAAAGAGAACCACAAGTGGGTAGCACTTGAGAGCGGCTCGATCGCACTTGCAACAGGTCTTCCTAAGGGAGCTGACACTACAAAGACATACTGCGCGATTCTCGTACAGCCGGGCGGAGAAGTAACGATCCTTGAGGATCAGGATACAAATCCGAAGACTATCACATTCGAGGTAAAGGGCGGCATCGGCGCATATGCGATCGTAGCACAGTAGGCTGATCTTACAGATTCCGGTATGGTATATTACCACACCGGAATTATCTGTTAGTGATGAGTGGAGAATTTGTGATCATGAAAAACAGGGGGAGTCAGAGGAGATGAGAGCATGGTGCATGCGAAGAAGATATGACATATTGTTTGTGTTACTTATGTTCTGCATAGCATGCCACGGTATAAGTAAAAGTTACGGATTCTACTTTCCGGCCGATGAGTTTGGTTACTGGTCTCACGCAGCCAGGCTTGCCGGATATGACTGGTCGGATATTGCATCGCTGGGCTCTTACTATTCTTTTGGCTATAGTCTCGTTCTGCTCCCCGTTTTTGTGTTATTTAAAGATGCGGTCATTGCTTATCGTGCGGCATTGTTTGTGAACTTTGCACTGCTTGCCGCGTGCTTTTTTGTCTTACAGAAAATGGACAAGAGCGTTTCGGCATTTCACGCTGCAGTGGCAGTGTTCTATCCCACATGGCTTTTTTACGCCGGGACTACATTTGCGGAAGCGCTTGTTGTGACGCTGTATTTAGTCATATGTCTGCTGTTATACAATTATTTAAGGACGGATAAAAAGCTGTTCCTGGTGCTTATGTTTGCGGCAATGCTGTATATGTATTTTGTACATATGCGCGCGGTCGGCGTCCTGGCATCAGGGGTTATCGTGCTGTTTGTGCACAGTTTTAAAAATGGCGGCAAAAGGGTAAAATATATGCTGGCACTGCTGATGGGGGCAGTTTTTATATTTGCCGCGGGATTTGTGATCAAAAAGTTTTGGACAAGCGCCCTCTACGCGGATGCGGATCAGGCGTTGAAGAACGCCAACGACTATGCAGGTCAGGTTGGCAAATTGCTATATATTTTTTCAAAAGAAGGGTTTGAGAACCTGGTCATCAGTGTATCGGGAAAACTTTTATATCTGGGGTTGTCGAGTTTCGGGATTGCCTGTTTCGGAATTGCCTATATGGTCAAAGAATTGAGGAAGGGCAGCCTTTTTTCGTTGTTTGTGCTGCTCTCGACATTGGCGGCGGTGATGATCAGTGCCATATATACGATCCATCCGGACCGGGTGGACGCGCTGGCATACGGGCGCTATCACGAGTATGTGATGCCGGTGTTGATCGTCATGGGGATGAAGGCACTGGGCGAAAAGGCTGTGACGGCAGGAAAAACGGCGGGCGGTATCGCGTTGATACTTGTCCTGGAGGCAGTCATGACATGGCTGGTCACTGTCAGCCTGCACAGGAACGGGCAGACCTCTTTTTTCGGAAACACGATATGCGGGATCAGCTGGCTCTACGATCCTGAGAATTTTGATCCGGCCGGATTTTACTGGCGGGCATACGTCGTGTGCGGCGTGATGACTGCCATGGCATGTATGGGAGTATGGTGGGTCGGCAGAAAGAAAGGCAGGGAACTGCTGCTGGTGATCCTCGTGGCAGTCCAGACCTTAAACAGCATCCGGCTGTCGTCCATGTACATCGATCCCTCGAGACTGGGGTGCTTCCGGGACACGATCGTCATGCAGAAGATCGAGGAGCTGAACCCGGAGCAGGACAGGGAAGTTTATTACAGCACGGATGGGGAGCCTTTTGGCAATATCGGCATACTGCAGTTCATGATGCGGGACACGCAGATACATATTGTGAAAGCATACTATGATCTGGATCGTCACGGCGAGGAGGATCTGCTGCTGATCGACTATCGCAGCGACCAGGCACAGGCGCTGGAAGAAAAGTATGACAGCCATTTTACGAAGGGACATTTTATATTATATTATAACGAGTAGGGTACATATCACGGGGGAAAGATCATGAAAAAGAGATTCGGTGGAATATTAGGCGTTCTGTTAATACTGCTTGTGATGGGCATGACGGTATGTGCGGCAGACGCTGGCGATATAAAGAAAAATACTGTGCTGCAGACAAACAGCGAAGTGGAGCTGCACGAGGCGCCGGACGCGTCCTCTGCTGTGACGGCTACACTCCCGAGCGGGACACCGGTCATCATCAAGGAAGACGCGGCAGACGGCTGGTGCAAGGCGGCATACAAGGAAGATGAAGGCTACGTGCAGACATCCTGTTTGGGAGGGCTCGGGTCTCAGAGCACACCGGCAGCTGACGAGACACAGCCTGCTGACGGGGACGAGGCAGCGAAGGAAGACGATGCCGCACCCGAGAATGGCAATGCACTTGACGATGAGTTTAAGACGATAGAGGAAGCTGCGATAGTGGCTTACCAGGAGGCGGAGACGGCAAAGAATCAGGCGGCATCCGAGAAAGTATGGGGAATCGTGATCGCAGTCCTGGTGGTTGCGATATTTGCAGTGGGCATTATAACTACGGTGCGCAACAATAAGGGGAAAAAGTAATCCAATGAAACTCATTATACAGATACCATGCTACAATGAGGCAGATACACTCGAGGCGGCACTGAACGATCTGCCGGAGTACCTCGAGGGGATCGACGAGATAGAGTATTTGATTATTAATGATGGCAGCTGTGATGCCACTGTCGAGGTGGCAAGGAAGTGGGGGGTACACCACATCGTAAATTTCAGCCAGAATAAAGGGCTGGCAAAAGGGTTTATGGCAGGTCTTGACGGATGTCTGAGAAACGGTGCGGATATCATTGTCAACACGGATGCGGACAACCAGTACTGCGCGGAGGACATACAGGAGCTGATCCGCCCGATCCTCGAAGGCAGGGCGGATATGGTGGTAGGTGCCAGACCGATCGACGATACGGAGCATTTCTCCTATATGAAGAAGAAGCTCCAGCATCTGGGGAGCTGGGCTGTGAGGCGCGCCTCAAACACGGATATCCCGGATGCGCCCAGCGGATTCCGCGCCATGACGCGCGACACGGCTATGCGCATCAACGTGGTCAACGACTACACCTACACACTGGAAACGATCGTGCAGGCAGGGAGGGAGAAGATCGCCGTCACGAGTGTTCCCATACACACCAATCCGCAGCTGAGACCTTCCAGATTATTCAACGGCGTGTGGGCGTACGTCAAGAAATCGATCGTGATAATCCTCAGGGCATATATGATGTACCAGCCGTTAAAGGCATTCACATACATCAGTATCCTGCCGACAGTGACCGGGCTTGGCATAGGATTGCGCTTTCTGTTTTTCCTTTTTTCACAGGGCGGAACCGGACATGTGCAGTCGCTGATCCTGGCGTGCACACTTATCATCATCGGATTTCTGACTTTTATGATAGGGCTTGTGTCGGATCTGATGGCATCCAACAGGCGCATCCTGGCGGACACGCAGTATCATGTCAGGCGGATGGAGTATGAGATGCTCGAGAAAGCGAAAGATAAAAATATAGGAACAGGGATCCCGATGTAAAGTATGCAGTTGCCGTGAGATGGTCCGCAGAGGTTATGTTGGGATTTTTAGCGGGGAGAAAGAGTATGAATATTGCAGTGATATTTGCAGGCGGCGTGGGAAGGCGGATGCACACAAGGGATCTGCCGAAACAGTTTCTGCAGGTCTATGGTAAGCCGATCATCATTCATACATTGCAGATATTTGATACGCATAGCGGGATCGATGCGATCGTGATCGCATGTGTAAAAGAATGGATTCCCTATCTGAATGAACTGATCGACCAATATGATCTGAAAAAAGTGAAATCTGTGGTCGTAGGCGGAGAAAACGGACAGGAATCCATTTACAGAGGTCTGCTTGCAGCGAAGGCGATCGCGTATGAGGAGGCGATCGTCCTGATCCACGACGGGGTGAGACCGTTTATCACCCATCAGGTTATTGATGATAACATTCAAAGTGTAAAGGAGCATGGAACAGCGATCACGACCTCCAAAGTGACTGAGACACTGTTGATCGTTGACGGAACAAATCTGATCGAGGAAGTTCCGGACAGGAGCAACTCCAGGATCGCAAAAGCGCCACAGAGCTTTTGGCTGGAGGATATTTTGAAGGCTCATGACAAGGCAATTTTAGAGGGGAAGAAGGATTTCATAGACTCATGCACTATGATGCAATATTACAATTATCCGCTATATTTGGTTGATGGACCTGTAGAAAATATCAAAGTCACCACACAGGAAGATATATTTACGATGCGGGCGATCCTGGAGGCGAAAGAGATATTGAAGATGCAGGAAGATTATGACGAACAAAGTGTGGAGTAAAATAGAGCTTGTTGGGATCCAATTTGTAGGTGGCGATTCAATGTGAGTATCTGGGGAGGGGGACTGTGACAAAGTTGGAAAAATTCATAAAAGAAGATGCTTTGCGATGCAGCCAGTGTGACTATATTCCGTGGGACAGGCTAAGAAATAAGAAATTGCTGGTTACAGGTGCAACCGGACTGATCGGATCATCGATCGTCAGGATACTGCTTCACATCAATGAATGGCGGGCGTTGGAGCTGTCCATACTGATCCTTACACGCTCGACCGAGAAAGCCAGGAAGGTTTTTGGCGCAGATTTAGACAAGATCACATTAATACACGGGGGGGGTATCAAACGCTTCCCGATATAAGCAGTGATATAGATTACATTATTCATGGTGCCAGCCCGACATCAAGTAAGTTTTTTGTTGAAAATCCGGTTGAAACTTTGGAGACAGCGTTTTATGGAACGAATTCACTTTTACGGTTAGCTGTTGATAAAAATGTTTCCGCATTCGTGTTTTTGTCATCAATGGAGGTGTATGGAACACCTGAAAGGGGTATGAGGATAAAAGAATCGGACAGCGGTAGTTTTGACCCTGCAAAGATCCGTAACTGTTATCCATTGGGCAAGATCGTGTGTGAGAATTTGTGTTGTTCCTATGTGAAAGAGTATAATGTACCCATCAAAATTGCCAGGCTGACACAGACGTTTGGGCCGGGAGTAGATTATAATGATAGCAGGGTATTTGCCGAGTTTGCAAGGTGTGCTATTGAACGTAAGGATATCATATTAAAGACAAAAGGAGAAACGCAAAGAGATTATTTATATACGGCAGATGCGGTTTCAGGAATATTGACCATTCTTTTAAAAGGCGAGTGCGGACAGGCATACACGGTCGCAAACGAAGATACATATTGTTCCGTGTACGAGATGGCAAGGATTGTGGCGGAGACATATGGTATTGGTCTAAGGGTGCAGGAGCAGGACGTTTTGAAACAGGGGTATGCAGATACGCTGTATATGGATCTGGATACGGAGAAAATTAAGAGATTAGGCTGGCGTCCCACAGTAGGGCTGAGTGAGATGTATCGGCGCATGATCGAGGCGATGCGGCAGGAAACGGGTGATTGAATGATGTGCTCAATTGTTGGGGGCGTTTATATGAATGCTTATGAATTTGACAAACGATCTTTATTTGAACGAGGATTTGGAAAAGGCAGTAAGGACGGATTATCTTCCATGGGAAGAATTTAGGGGCAAGAGGATACTGGTCACTGGGGCGACTGGGTTCGTCGGCTCATTGCTATGTAAGTGTTTCCTGTTTGCGAATCGATTGCTGGATCTTGACATACAGATCTATGGGGCGGTCAGAAGCAGCGTGAAAGCTCAAAAGATTTATGGGCGTTTGACGGAAACAGCCGGATTGGAACTTTTTGAGTGGGATATTCGCTATCCGTGTGAGCAGGAAATGGCGATCGACTACATTTTTCACTGTGCGGGTGTCACGGCTTCGAAAGTCATGGTCGACCATCCGGTAAAGACTTTGCTGACAGCTGTAGATGGTACGCATAATGTTCTTGAGTTGGCGAGGAATAGAAAAGTAAAGTCTTTTGTATATCTTTCATCCATGGAAGTGTATGGGACATTCAACAGTTCTGATGCTTTGGTGTCGGAGAGGGATTCAGGCTATATCAACCCGCTGGAAGTCCGCAGTAATTATCCGGAAAGCAAGAGATTGTGCGAGAACATGTGTATCGCATATTTTTCTGAGTACGGTATTCCTGTAAAAATTGCGAGACTGGCACAGGTATTCGGAGCAGGTGTCCTGGAGAGCGAGAATCGGGTATTTGCACAATTTGCCAGATGTGTCATCAGAGGAGAAAATATCATTTTGCACACAGAAGGTCTGTCGGAGGGGAATTACTGTTATTCGGGCGATGTCCTTAAGGCGCTTGTTTTGTTAATGCTGCGGGGAAAGTCTGGGGAAGCATATAATATTTCGAATCCGGAGACACATACCACGATCCGGGAGATGGCGCGGATGGTATGCCAGGATATTGCAAAGGGAAAGATCGATGTTGTATATGATATTCCGCCATCAAATCAGTTTGGGTATGCAGCAGACACAAAATTGAAACTGGATTCTGGCAAAATGCAGCAGCTGGGCTGGAAGCCGGAGGTTGGTCTGCGGGAGGCATATATTCGGTTGATCGGGAGTATGTGTGGATATACTATGATGTAATAAAAGAGCAGTTTATAAGGGGTTAAATCTATGTTTAAGCATATGAGAAATTTTTTTAATAGGATCGTGCTTGTAAAGCAGTTGGGAGATGGTCGTTTTGAGGTACATGTCAGATTCCCATTTAGCTTTGACTCCAGACTGCTTTTTGCATTGCGCCATGCTGTGAAACCCATTGATTCTAAGAAAATCGTATTTGATAATTATATGGGAAAAGGGTATGGCTGTAATCCCAAATATGTGGCTGAGAAGCTGCAAGAAAAATATCCCGGGCAATTTGAAGTTGTATGGCTCGTTTCAGGCGGGGCAGATGCATGCGCGGAAATACCGGATTGGATACGCAAGGTAGATTACAAGTCCAAGCAAGCATTGCGGGAATATGCTACAGCAAAAATATGGGTTAGTAATTATCATAAAGTTTCCTTTGTGGCGAGAGGGCTTTTTAAGCGCAAGGGGCAGTATTTCATTCAGATGTGGCATGGTTCATTGGGAATTAAAAAAATTGAAGCGGATGTTCCAGGGCTTACAGAAAATCTGAAATGGCTGAGGTTGGCGAAGCGCAGTTCTAAAATGGTTGATTTCTGGATATCAGATAGTGATTTTGAAAGCACTATTTATAGACAGGCGTTTTGGGATGTAAATAGTATTCTGATGTATGGTCATCCACGAAATGACATATTAATTAATGATCATAAAATATCCGGAAAAGTCAAGAAATACTTTGAGGTAGAGGACAAAAGGGTGTTACTTTACGCACCGACTTTTCGAGAGGATTATCGACTGGACTGCTACCAGGTCAACTATGAAATGTTAAGGCAGGCTCTCCAGGATAGATTTGGTGGTGAATGGGTTGTTCTGGTGCGTTTGCATCCAAGGATAAGGGGAAAAATCAAACAAGTTCTTCCAGATTGTGACGGGGTTTATGATGCGACATATTATGTGGACATCCAGGAGCTGGTTGCAGGAGCAGACTGCATGATAACAGATTATTCCAGTTGCATTTTTGACTTTATGTTATCCCGGCGTCCAGGATTTATCTTTGCTACGGATATCGAAGAGTTTAATACGGAACGAGGCTTTTATTATCCTTTGGAAGAAACGCCTTTTCCAATAGCTCGGAACAACGAGGAACTGATGCAAAACATTAGAAATTTTGACGAAGCGGCATATCATAATGGCGTGGAAGAGTTTTTGATCAATAAGGGATGTATAGAGGACGGGTGTGCTAGCGAGCGTGTGGCAGATAAGATTGCCGAATTAGCCGGAGTGAGATAAGTTTCTTCTGACAGTGTTTTGTAATCTGATAAAAAGGAGCAGGAATGAAAATAGGAATTATATCTATCAATATGTTTTCAAAAGGATTAAATTTTGCATGTCCGCTTCATAATTATGCTTTTCAACAGTTTTTGTTAAAAAATGGAATTGAAAGCCAGATTATCACATATAAACCTATTTATTATAATGATTTTGATCTGCGGCATCCGTGTGAGTATTATGAGAAGCTGTGTGACCGTTTTCAGGATGACGGCCGGCATGAACGCGAAACAAAAGAATGGAAAAGGCTTACGAGACTTCGGGATTCGTGGAAGGAGCTATATCAGGAGCGGGAGATTCGACATGACAAGTTTGAGCGTTTTATTGAATCGCATTATAATAAAACAGAAGAATGTTATGACAGCGACTTGCTAGAGACGAAGGATCCAGGATTTGACTGTTATATTTGCTGTACAGATGTTATATGGAAAAAGGAACCCAAGGCAGGGTTTGACCGGGGTTTTTTTCTCGGAAGCAAAGCTATGGACAATAAGTGGAAAATATCTTATGCTGCCAGCAGAGGCGTATATTTTTGTGAAAATAAAGAGGACGAAAATACTTTTTTTAGTTATGTGAGAGATATCGATGCGATTTCTGTACGTGAGGAGAGTTTAAAGGAGTATATAAATGACAATATAGAAAATGTGGTTACAAGAGTAGTTGATCCGGTTCTGCTTCATGATAAAGAGTTTTATGATGATATCCTGGTTAAACCTAAGGAAGAACATTACATATTTTTATACTACGTAATGGAAAAAGCAGAGGATACTATAGCACAGGCTGTGCAATATGCAAGGGCACATAAACTTAGGATCGTGGAGACGACAGATCGGCCATTGAAGAAAGGGAGTCTGTCTGCCCATGATGACATTGAGGTTATATATAATTATAGTATAGGAATAGAGGAGTGGTTGGGATATATCAGATATGCAGATTGCATATTTACGAATTCATTTCACGCAAGCTGTTTTAGTATTCTTTTTGAGAAACAATTTTATGTTGGCTTTCGCAAAGGTGATAAAGTAACGCAGCTGTTGGATTTGTTTGGCTTATCGGGAAGAAGGATAAATGCAGAAAGCAACCTTGTAACCGAATCATTGCCGGATATTGACTATACTGTGATCAGGTCTGTTTTGAAAGAGAAACGTAAAAAGTCAGAAGACTTTATTTTGTCCTCTGTTTTTGATATGAAGAACAATAAAAAACAAATGCGTGATTATGATGATAAGAGACGTGGTATAACATATAAAATCACATATAAAAGTGGCATTTATCAGGATGTTGGCAGCGGAGCCTATGATAGTCTTGCAGGAAAAGCAGTGCAGTTGCAAACTGGAGAATGGAAATGGTCACAGCAGGAGCTGATCAAAAATGATGGCAGTGGTCGTTTCCAGACAAATAAATTTTGCCGAAAGGGTTATGTTCCTGATGGATGGAAATTGTGTTTTAAAATAGATAAAAAATGGTTTTGGTACTTGGAAAATGATGACCTTGTTGCAGTCAGCGAGTATAATGAAAGGAAATACCCTGCGATTCGAATTTTTCAGGAAGGAGAGCAGATTCCACATATTCCAGTCAATCATATATCTGCTATGGAGGTGGAAGCATTGTGGAAAAAGGGAGAATCGAAATACGAAGTTATATATAACAGCGGATTGCAGTCAAAAAGAACTATTTGTTGTTATGATCAGATACAAGGTGAATTATCGATCTCTAAAACGGGTGTGATGGAATATAAATTCAATGAACATCTCATTGACAATAGTGGGGGGGGGGTATGCTGTTGCGGAAAACGGGTTTACACACCCGCTATATACTTTTACAGGGTGGAGTGTAAACGCTGTAGTTGATGGGAGGGTGTATTGTCTGCTGGCGGATGCCACACTTAAACCAGAAAAAGAATACTGTGCGGATCGTGATGGGGCAAGATTAGTATTGAAACCAGATAGCACAATACCATATATTCCTTTAGGGTGCATCACAGAAGTTGTGTTGAATGCTGTATGGGAAAAGTCGTGGAAAGTAAAGATGAAAAATATTTGGAAGATTTTGATGAAGAAAAAATAGCACTGGATGTGAGTTTGCGAAATATGTAGCATCGATTAGAGGAAGAAATGGGAAAGAGAAATGGGATTATAGATATGATGCGCGTGGTGTATGCAATAATCATTGTTTTTTTACATGCAACACAGTGCTTTTTAGAAAATTTGGAGATTTTCAGTATAGGTTCCTTGGGGGTAGATTTCTTTTTTATTGTATCAGGGTTTTTAATGGCACAATCTGCTTTGAAATATCATGGGAAAAGTATAGGGACAGAGACATGGAATTTCATTTTGGGTAAAATAGGTAATTTTATGCCGGAAGCAGTGACTGCATGGTTTATTGCATTTATAGTAACTGAATCGTGTAGGGAATATTTGAATATTGGGATGGTCGCAAAAGATCTGTTACAAGGGATATGGAATATAGCCTTTCTGCAGATGGCAGGTTTGAGTGGGAAAACAAATATCAATGGTGTAACATGGTATCTGTCAGCTATGATATTAGCGATGTTTTTGCTATTTCCTATATTGATCAGAAGAAGAGCGCTTTTTATGAATTTGATAGCGCCAGTTGTTTGTGTATTTATATTTGGGTACTTATGTAAGGTGTACAATATGGTGGTTTCGCCAAGTGAATGGAACGGTCTATGTTATAAGGGATTATTGAGGGCAATAGCGGAGCTGTCACTTGGGTGTATATGTTGGAACGTGTGCCAGAGAATCAGGAAATTGAATTTCACAAAATTAGGCGTGAGTTCATTAACTTGTATCGAGATGTTCTGTTATGCGTTGTCAGTATACTGGATGTGGGGGCACCGTGGATCCAAAATGGATTTTGTGATTGTATTGATGATGGCTCTTGCGGTGACAATTTCTTTTAGTGGGAAAAGTAGTACGTATGTATGGTTTTCGAATGAAAGATATGCATTATTCTGTAGCAGATTCAGTTTGTATATTTATTTGGGACATTTGTGTTGGGCAAAACATATGCTCGTAATCTATCCATCCAAAAGTGAGAGTGAATTATTGGTGATATACCTGTTTTTAATTATGTGTACAGTATTAGTAATTCATATATTCTCAAAAATGATACGTTGGTTTATGAAGAATAAATGGATGGGTATAGAGAGACTGTTTGTTGATATACCTCGGGGGGGGGTATAGAAAGATAGAAATGGTAGAATTGTAATCTAATAGTATAAAGACAGCGATTGCATCGTTACGTTTGGTGCTCTACAAGAGATGGCGAAACAGATGGGGAGTGTACTGGCGGAAAAGGTGTGCTCCCCTTCACAAAGAATTACATCAGAAAAAACTTGAGGAGTTAAAAAAGTAACAGTTTGTGATGGCAAAAGTAGGGCATAGTTGCTGGAAACGAGAGGAACAAAAGGTGAAAAAGTACGAATTTTCTGTCATCATGGCTGTCTATAACGTTGAGGAGTATATTGAGGAGGCGATGCAGTCGATCCTTGACCAGACGATTGGGTTTGAGCACATACAGGTTATCATGGTGGACGACTGCAGCACGGACAGTTCAGCCAGCATCTGCGAGCGCTATGCGGCGCTTTATCCGGAGAATGTTGTGTTTGTGCGCAAACAGAGCAATACGGGGGCAGCAGATACAAGAAATGCTGCGATAGATCATATCTGTGGTGTGTTGACGACGGCGGTTGATCCTGATGATCGTATCGATCCGGCGCTGTTTGAAAAGGTGTATGAGTATTATGGACAGGTATCGGATCAGGTCGATGTGATCACTGTGCCCATGCATCTTTTCGAAGCACAGCAGGGGTACCATATATCGTCGCGGTATGATTATGATACAACAAAAGTTGTGGATATCGAAAAAGAGTGGTATGGTATCAAGCTGGGTGTATGCGGGGCATTTATAAAATCCGAGGTCTTCCGGAAATATCGATATCCCGTCAGTTTGACCGCGGATTGTGAGGATACATACCTGATCACGGAGATCATTTTAGAAAAGAAGGAATATGCTGTATTATCCGGGTATGAATACCATTATCGCAAGCGAAATGTGAAAAATTCACTGACGCAGACCAACGGAGACAAGAAAGAGTGGTATATTGACAAAATAAGGGATTTTCAGCTCAGGCTGATCGCATTTTCCAGAAAAGAGTACGGCAGTGTTTTGAGATACATCCAGTTTCTGTGTATCTATATCCTTCAATGGAGTATTCGATATAATTACGGAAATGCGAGAGTTCTGTCAAAAGACGAGACTGATCTGTATCTGGAGCTGGTACATGAAATGCTGCAGGATATCGACGATGACATTATCGTCAATCAGATCGGGGATCGGAAATTAGGGTTGAATATACATACGATCAATTTCCTGCTGAAAATGAAATACGGAAAAGATGTGTCAGTGTATGAATACGATGAAGACAGCCTCCATAAAACGATTGGCGGGCATCGCATCTACTCTATTCGGGATCATGGGATCCATGTGTCTGTTGTGGAGATAAGAAATCGCAATTTGCACATAGCTGGTTATTACACGGATCCGTTTGAGGGTGCAGGACTAAGGTTGAAGGTTTATATGGCTGGAGAACCGATCGAGTTCGTGCAGTATGAGTCGGAGACGTTCAAGCCGAAATATTTCGGATCGGAAGCAAGCAAATGTTATGAATTTGTCTGCGACATTTGCTTATACCAATATCTACATGGGGGCAGGGAGGAAAAACTGTATTTTGTCCTTGAGAATGAACACATCCGGCATAAGATGACGATAAACTTAAATAGATTTCCATACTGCAAGCTATATCCGCCGAACAGGCGCGCGTATTATATCAAAGAGCACATTGAGCTATCTGCAATGAACGATGGTCTGCGGATCCAAAGAGCCGGTGTTGGAACGCATGTGGCAAAGGAGATCGCCCTCTTGTCCGGTTTTCTGTTCGGCTCCGGACTGCTGGACAAAAGAAGATCCAATATCAAGGCGGCAGTGCTGAGAGTGTTGTACTGGATGACTTATCCGGTGTATCATGGCGGCTGGCTTTTTATGGACAGGGCTGACAAGGGCGGTGATAATGCGGAGTTTTTATTTCGCTATAGTGTCAGACAGCCGGATGGTCAGAAGAAATATTTTGTGGTGAACAAAAATACAAAGACTTATCGGGATATGAAAAGAGAACACCTGCCCGTGGTAAGTCAGTCGTCGTTAAAACACAGGTTACTGTTTTTGCATGCAGACAAGTTCATCACCTCGCAGATGGACATTATCCATATGAATGATATGCGCGGTATCGAAGTATTTTTCAGGGATCTGATCTCGTTTGATTATGTCCATGTGCAGCATGGCATATGCTGGCAGAATCTGGATCATTTGCTCAATGCGAATCTTGAGAACCTGAAATTGATGACGTCGTGTTCCTATGCCGAGTATAACAATATGAGCCAGAAAAGATATGGATATGTCAACGGTCAGCTGCGAAAGGGTGGCATGGCAAGATTTGACGGATTTGCACAGCGGGATCAGGAGAAGGAGCAGATCGTGATCTGCCCGACATGGAGAAAGGAACTGGTCGGCAGACTGGCGCATGACGGGAAGCGGGAATATTCGACGAAGTATAAAGAGTCTCTATTTTTTCGCGTATACAACGATCTGCTGTCCGATCACAAGTTTGTTGACGAGATCGAGGCATGCGGATATAAACTGTTGTTTCTGCTGCATCCGAATATGCAGACGCAGAGGGAAGACTACAGTATCGATCAAAGGGTTGGATTTCCAGACCGGAACGAGGTGGATTATGACCGTTCGCTGAGGGAATCAAAGATCATGGTGACTGATTACTCAGGGATCCAGTTTGACTTTGCATATATGCGAAAGCCTGTTATCTATTTTCATCACAAGGATCTGCCCAATCATCTGGAAAATTCGGAGTTTTTTCAATATGAGAGAGACGGATTTGGGGAGATCTGCCGGGATGTCGGAGCGCTGAAACAGGAGATCTTCAAGGCGATACGCAATGAGGGGAAGATGGCACCGGAGTACGTCGAGCGGGTGCAGCGCTTTTTTATCTATGATGATTTTGATCATTGTCGGAGGATCTATGAAGAGATTGTGAAGATGTGACAGGGAAAACAGATCAAAAGATCAGCTGTTATATGGAGAGAGATTTATGCAGACGCAACCAGATAGGAAAGGACAGCGGAGCAGTTGTTTTATCCGGGTCTTTGCCTTTATCATAATAGGTATTTCAATTTTTTATGTCCTGGGGCAGATCGTTATGCCGAAACGTTTTCCGTATGATAAATCAACGGATGCTGCAAAACTGCGGTATTATGTAAATGAAGAGCGGGACAGTATTGACGCATTGATCCTGGGAACAAGCCATCCGTCCAAAGGAATACTCCCGATGGAAATGTATCGGCTGTATGGTATAAAGTCATATAATCTGGCGACATCGACGCAGCCGATCCAGGCATCCTACTATGCGTTAAAGGAAGCAATCAGGTATCAACATCCCAAGGTGGTTATCTGGGATGTATCGAATCTGTATATCGAGGATGTAAGTCGATGGCACTGGAAATTAGTCGCGGATGAAATGGCGCTTGGTATCAATAAGATAGATTATCTCAAGGAGTACCTGGAGAAGAATGAGAGTGTGGGTAGTACAGGGACTTCGGCGGAGACGGAAAGCGCGAAGAATGCGGAAGAAACAATTTATACCAATCTGTTCCCCTTGTTGGAATATCATACAAGATGGAAGGAACTCTCGAAACAGGACTTTTTCGTGTGGGATCAGAAAGACCGTGATTTCACAAAAGGGGGACAGATCACCTCGGTTGTCGGGGGAGCGATCTCTGTGGATGAGATGAATTCCCTTACCAACGGATTACTGCAGAATAATGAGAAGATCGTGTATGAGCACTACAGTGAAGGAGCTGACAGAACACAGGAGCGGGATGTATCATACAGCACAGAAATACCGGATGAGAATGTCGAATGGTTTTTCAAGATAAAAGATCTGTGTGATGCTAACAATATACAATTGCTGGCTGTCAAAGTTCCGGCGGTGGAGGAGCCGCAGCGGTACAGTTCTGCGTGGACTGAGGCGAAACATCATAAGACAAAGACCTTTTGTGAGGAAAACGGCGTTGCATTTTATGACCTGCTGTATGACACGGATATCGGTCTGGATTGGACGAAGGACACAAATGACTCAGGACGGCACTTGAATCTGTATGGTGCACAGAAAGTCAGTGCGGATCTGGGCAGCTATCTGAAGGAACACTTTGAACTGTCAGGTGAATATACGGAACAGTGGGACAGGGATCTTCGATCCTATGAGAAAGTGCGTGAAGTAGCACTGTTGGAGCTTGAGCAGGATTTTGTCACCTACATTGATCTGCTGACTGATGTGTTTGGGGAGAGTACGATTTTTATCACCGTGTCGGATGAGATGACAGTCGGGTTGAGTGCGGCGGATATCGATGCGCTGAGGAATTTAGGGCTGCAGACGGATTACACGAAAGCGGTGCAGTATTCGTATATCGTTGTGATCGAGAATGGCGAGGTGAAGTATGAGGCATCGTCCAATCGCCCGCTGGAATATAGCGGGGTGTGCAGCCAGTCGGGAAAAGAGTACGAATTGTACAGTTCAGGATGGTGGACGGTATCGAAAGCGTCGATCCAGATCGATGGGACGGAATATGCGGTCAACACCAGAGGCATGAATATCGTAGTCTATGATGATTCAAGGGATCTTGTCCTGGACAGTGTGGCTTTTGACACGTGGGAGGAAGTGCATACACCGACAAGGAACAATGGCAGGATAAACGGATTTGCGGAGGCTTTCGAGCAGTATATTATGGAGGTGGAAGATCAATAATATGGCTTTTTTTAATTTCATTTCCATCGATTTTTTACTTTTTTTATTTTTTGTAACTGCCACTTATTACATCATTCCGATGCAGTTTCGCTGGATTGTCCTGCTGATTGCCAGCACGGCATTTTATATCTCGGCAGGCATTGAAAAATTGCCGTTTATAGCCTTCACATCCCTGGTGGTATTCCTGGCGGCTGGGAGAATGGACCGCGTTTATGAGCTGGCGGAACAGGAGGCGGATGCGGGTGGGCTTGCGGGCAAAGCAAGGATGCAGTATCTGATGCAGACCAGGAAAAGGTGCCGTGACAGGTATGTCATTCCGACGATCATCTTAGTCATGCTGCAACTTTGCTACTGCAAGTTTGGGAGTTATCTGCTGCAGCTTGTCCAGGGATATATGTATTCATGGACTGCGGCGGATATCCTGGTTCCTTTGGGAATATCGTACTATACGTTCTCCTCGCTGGGATATCTGCTGGATATCTATTGGAGAAAGAAAAGACCGATCGATGATTTCTTCCGCTATCTGCTCTGTGTATCTTATTTTCCTCAGATCGTGCAGGGACCGATCGCCAGATATCACCGGCTTGCGGATGAGATTTTTAAGGAGCACGCTTTTGACTGCAGACAGGTGTGTTTCGGAATACAGTTAATGCTGTATGGGTATTTCAAAAAACTTGTGATCGCAGACCGTCTCGCCGTATTCACAGGGACCGTCTTTGGCGATATAGGAGCGTATGAAGGTCTTACGATCGGGATCGCATTGGTGTTCTCTGCATTTCAGCTTTACATGGATTTTTCGGGCTGCATGGATATCGTGTGCGGAGTATCACAGATGTTTGACATTGAACTTGAGCGCAATTTCAGGCACCCCTTTTTTGCGAAAAGTGCTGCCGAGTTTTGGCGGAGATGGCATATCACACTGGGAGCATGGTTCAAGGATTATGTATATATGCCTGTCGTGACATCCGGATGGCTTTCAAAGATAACGGTTTGGGTCAAGAATAAGCGGGGAAAGGATCTGGCAAAGAAAGTGAACGCGGCGATTCCGCTGGCGGTTGTCTGGCTGCTGACTGGCTTGTGGCACGGTACCGGATGGAATTATGTTGTGTGGGGTGTTTATTGGGGAACGCTCATAACCGCTTCAACGATTTTTGCAAAGCAGTATAGGAGGATGACGGAGCTGCTGCATGTAGATACGGCGACAAGGGGGTATCAGCGGTTTCAGATGGTTCGGACATTTTTGATCTTTGCGGTCGGAAGGCTGATCACCGCACCGGGGACATTGGAGAACAGCGCAACGGCAGTCCGGAAAATGTTTAGCACCTTCAATCTCTGGATTTTCTGGGATGGGACGCTTTATCAGATGGGGCTGGATTATAAGGATCTGTGTGTGGTTTTTCTGGGCTTGCTGTTCGTATACAGAGTCAGCGTGCTCCAGGAAAAGGGCTCTGTCAGGGAATTGGTAGCAGGGAAAAATATTGTGATTCGCTGGGCGGTCTACTATATTGCCATTTTTTCGATCATTATCCTGGGCGCGTACGGTACTGGATATAACGCAAGCGAATTTATCTATGCAAATTTTTAATATTTTCATGATTGATGGAGGTTTCGGATATGGAAGACAGGATTTTGAGTTTGTTGGCGGAGGAGTACCCGGAAATTGATTTTGCCTCGTCGGAAGCGCTCGTAGATGACGGGATCCTTGATTCTCTGACGATAACAGGGATCATTGCCGCATTATCGATGGAGTTTGACATCACTATTCCCTATGAAGAGATTGTAGAGAATAATTTTAACTCGATAACCGGGCTTGCCCGGATGGTTGAGAGACTGCAGGAGTGAAGATTATGTATGATACATTGATCAATCGAATATCGCACTATGCAAAAGAGCAGCCGGATAAAATGGCAGTGGTATTTAAGGGAGAGCAGCTCACATACAGTGCGCTGATGGACAAGATCAGACTGGTGGGAGACAATCTGAACCAAATGGGCGTTAAAAAAGGTGACAGGGTGTTGTTTACGGCACTCTCCAAACCGGAGATGGCTGCTGTGTACCTGGGCATTCAATTTTGCGGTGCTGTCGCAGTCTTTTTGGACAAAAATGCAACTGTTGGCAGCATGGAGTTCGTGTATCACGACACAGACGCCGTCTTGCTGTTGACTGACAAACCGATGAAGGGAGTTGGTGAAGATGTCAGGGTCTGTTCACTGAGAAAAATCTTCACCGACAAAGTGACAGCGTACGCGGAGGGCAGCAGCGTCTCCTGCGAAATGCCGGGTGAAGATGACATTGCAGAGCTTTTATATACAACAGGTACGACAGGGAAACCCAAGGGTGTGATACTTACATACAAAGCAGTTTATCATATCCTGAAGAATACGATTGACGGGATTGGGATCCGCGAGGACGAGAGACTGCTTCTGCCGCTGCCGCTAAACCATTCCTTTGCGTTGAGGGAGCTGCGGGCAATACTTTACAGGGGCGCTACGGTCATCCTCCAGAATGGGTTTACATTTGCAAAGGAGATCGAGAACAATCAGGAGACATATCAATGCACAGCGCTCGCAGTCGTACCGGCATCCGTCGAGACGCTCGCAAAGCAGATGCAGGGGCAGTTTTCCCGGATCATGGGAAGATTCCGGTATATTGAAGCCGGTGCGGGTTCATTGACGGTTGAGCAGAGAAAACGTCTTGTGAAACTCCTTCCGGACACTGCCATTTACAATACATGGGGATCGTCAGAGTCCGGCGGAGCACTGTTCATGAATATGAATGATATCATCGCGGATCCGGTAAAGATCGGCTCTATCGGAAAACCGCTGCAGGGCATCGAGCTGCGCGTTCTGGATGAACAGGGCGATCCGATACAAAGCGACAGGGAACATCATGGGCGCATGTCCTTGAAGGGTGATATGCAGATGGCAGGGTATTGGAACCGCCCCGCACTCACGGAGGAAACCTTGAAAGATGGATGGCTTCTGACAGGCGATATGGTGTATACAGACGAAGCGGGATATGTCTATATGCTGGGCAGGGCGGATGACATTATCAACGTTGGCGGAGAGAAGGTATCGCCTGTTGAGGTAGAAAATATCGCATGTGAATATCCGCATATCAGTGGATGCGCATGTGTCGGTGTCCCGGATCCGGAGGGAATCCTTGGATCTGTCCCGGTATTGTTTGTGATCGCAAAAGACAAGTTTTACTCGCAGGAGGATATGCATACTTATCTGGCGGGACGCATGGAACGCTGCAAACTGCCAATGAAGTATATACAGGTTCAGGAGCTGCCGAGGAACCGCATGCAGAAGCTCGACCGCAAGGCATTGAGAGAGATGTGGGAAGCGCATAAGGGGAGAGAGGCGCTGATGAACCCTGTCATACAGACGATTCTTTCCAGGAGAAGCATCCGCAGATTTAAAGATGAGCGGATCCCAAGGGAAGTGCTGGATATGATCCTGCAGGCGGGATATCATGCACCGAGCGGGCACAATATGCAGACATGGAGATTTACCGTGATCGAGGATCAGGAAAAGATTGCCAGGCTGAAAGATGCAACAGTGCGGACGGCGGCGGAGCACAAGGTCCACTGCTATGGATTTGAGAATCCGGCATGTATCATACTGATATCAAATGACGTAAGGAACCATGACGGATGTCAGGATGCAGCCTGCGCGGCAGAAAATATCTTCCTGGCAGCGCACTCCTATGGAATCGGCTCCGTATGGCTGAACCCGTTGATGACACTGCGCAACGAGGAGCCGGTGAAAAGCGTCCTGGATGCGTTTGGAATCCCTGCGCGGCATACTGTGTGGTGCATGGCAGCGTTGGGATATCCATTGGAGGAAGGTGTATTGCCCGCGAAAAGGAAAGATGTTGTGGTGTATGTGTAGGAAGCCGGGAAACAGTTGCGGAAGGTGTGGGCATGGAATGTAAAGTATCTGTTATCGTACCAGTGTACCGTGTGGGGAAGTATATCAATCGATGTGTGAAGAGTCTGCTGCGGCAGACTTTGAAGGAGATCGAGATCATATGTGTCTGCGAGAAGGAGGACGATGCCTTTGAAGTGCTGTGTGGGTATGCCAGTGCAGATGACAGGATCCATGTGATCGAAAAGAAAAATACAGGTGTATCTGCGGCGAGGAATGCGGGCATAAAGGCGGCAAGGGGAACGTATCTGGCGTTTGTCGATGCGGACGACTGGATCGAGCGATACGCGCTGGAGACATTGTATATGGTTGCGGAGAACTATCGCGCGCAGATCGTTGTGTACGGTTTTTGGCCTGCGACTGAGCCGAGGCGGGGTAAAAGGGGAATCTTTGGGTATACTCCCAAGCGCAATGTGCTGTACCACAATAACGGAATGAAGGCGTTGTTTTATGAGCACGGAAGCAGACCGTATCTCTGGAACAAATTCTACAACAGGAATTTCTGGATGAGAAATCAGCTTTCGTTTGATGAGACTATCGATATCGGGGAGGATCAGCTGTTGCAGTTTGACGCATTTGGCAAGGCTGAGATCATCTGTTTTGTCAAAGATAAGCTGTATCATTATGATATTGAACGAAACGGTTCTGCGATGAATGTCTGTGAGCGGCAGCGGCGCATTGACGATCAGAATTTTAAATTATTGCGTGCTGTCATGCAGCACAAGAAAGCGCATTATGACAACCTGTATGATAAGGAATATATATTCTGGATCCTGCAGCAGTATGAAGGAATGGCGGACAGGAGCCTGGAATGCGATACGGCAGACAGGCGAGAGAAGATCGCTGTGCTAAGAGGTTATCTGGAACAAATGTCGTTTCGGAAAGTGATCGGAGAACTGCCGGGGCAATATCAGGATCTGTGCACATGCCTTGTGCTGGATCAAGGCAGGGAGCTCGAATGCGGATCTGTGAACATACCCTACAGGATAAGTGATCAGTACATGAACGATCAGGTGGCAGGGATATACGGAGAGATTTCAGTGATGTCGGGATTGAAGCGGGGAATAAGGCGGGGGCGGGAAGCGCTCGCTTTTCATGAATTTCGGCATAGTGCAGTGCGTGTGCTGGTTCGGTTGGGATTGTATTGACGACAAAAAGGCATTGGAGAAGGACGTTATGGAGCAGGATAAGAGGTACAAGGTATCGGTAGTGACTGCTGTATACAATGTGGAAGCATATCTTGTGGAAATGATAGAGAGTGTGATTGCACAGACGATCGGCTTTGAAAATATACAATTGATCTTGGTGGATGACGGATCGACGGATCGTTCAGGAGAGATTTGTGATCGGTATGCAAGTCAGCACCCAGACAATATCATTGTAGTACATAAAGAAAATGGAGGGGTATCTTCTGCGCGAAATGCGGGATTGGAGTATGTCGGAAGTAAGTATGTGAATTTTACGGATGCCGATGACATGCTGGAAGAAAATGCGCTTTTGATGATGTACGACTATCTGCGGGAGAATGAGGGGCAGATCGATCTGTGCGCGATACAGTTCCGGTTTTTCGGGGATAAAAGCGGAGAGCATCCGTTAAATCACCGATTGGAGTCAGGGAGCAGGATCATCGATCTGCAGAAAGAATATGACTGTGTCCAGTTATCCGTCAGCGGTGTTTTGGTGAAGAAAGAATGTTTCGTCGATCGGCGGTTTGAAGAAGGACTGGCATATGCAGCGGATGCGCGGCTTGTTGTTGATATTTTGTCAGATAGGATGCGGTACGGGATCGTTGACGGCGCAAGTTACTTGCACAGAAAACGGGAGACAGAGGATTCGGAGATCGACAGCGGGTGGTATAACAGAGATTTTTATATTCCGTGTGCGGAGAAATTTATCCTGTATTCCCTCACAAATGCACAGGGCAGGAAAGGATCTCTGCCCCGGTTTGTGCAGTACACCTGCATGTATGATCTTCAATGGCGGTTGTTCAGGAAGCCGCTGGTAAATGTTGGAGTCCTTGCTTTGGAGGAGGAGAAAAAATACAAGGAATTATTGCTGCAGGCTATACAATATATTGACGATAAGATCATAGTTGAACAAAAGTGTATCTCAGAAGAATGCAAGTTGGCAATATTGCTGTTAAAAGGGAATGATAAGGCATTTATTTATCATGCAAATGATGTGGAAATACGCATTCGGGATATTCTTTCCATCAGATTGGGAGCGTATTGGACGGTTTTGGAATTCATTGATATCTCACCACAGAAGATCACGGTGGAAGGATTTGCTGAGATCGCGGAGGATTTCAAGGAGGCGGAGATCGTTTTTGTAGTCAAAAAGGGGGCATGTACGTTAGCTGAATATCCGGCAGAAGGATTTGACAGACCAGAAAAGAACACATATATGCTGGATGAGATCATCACGCGGGGAAGAGGGTTCCGATGCAGTGTAGAACGGGGAGGCGTGCCTCGTGATGCAGAGCTGCAGATATGTTTGCGTTTTGATAC
>ERZ808054.774-NODE-774-length-24308-cov-25.295613_pt1 | contig 24308 bp, 24 predicted proteins | sample MGYA00380201_ERZ808054 | MGnify/ENA primary metagenome ERZ808054 (study PRJEB31490, sample SAMN06133419) | mouse gut metagenome | isolation source: Z5_2 | host: mice | place: China: Chengdu | collected 2015-05 ...
AATGCAGGAAGGTCCTTAGGAAACGTAGTTTCCTAAGCGCGTTTTTGCCTACTTTTGCCGCGTGGCAAAAGTAGGCGAGGAGTCCGGGGGCGCGGAGCCCCCGGGCTATCGAAAAGAAACCGGTAGATTTTCTTGTAAAATCGCCCAAAAATTTTACTCTTCTTTTGTTGACGGTAGCCAATACCTGGTATATAATAAAGTGATTTTCTATAAACGGAGGAAAAACCCATGTGGATCGCCGACGGCTGGAAGGAATACGAATTGCTGGACTGCGGCAGCGGAGAAAAATTAGAACGCTGGGGGGACAAGCTCCTGGTGCGTCCGGACCCACAGGCGATCTGGAATACCCCCCGCCATCACCACGGCTGGAAGCGCCCCGATGGCCGCTACCTCCGCTCCAGCGCCGGAGGCGGCAGTTGGGAAAAGGGGAGGCTCCCCGGCCAGTGGCAGGTCCGCTATAAAAACCTGACCTTTCAGGTAAAGCCCATGAACTTCAAGCACACCGGCCTTTTCCCGGAGCAGGCGGTGAACTGGGAGTTTGCCCAGGAGCAGATCAAACGCGCGGGGCGTCCGGTAAGCGTGCTGAACCTCTTCGCCTACACCGGGGCCGCCAGCGTGGCCTGCGCCGCCGCGGGAGCCAGCGTCTGCCACGTGGACGCCGCCAAGGGCATGGTCCAGTGGGCCCGGGAGAACGCCAGAGCCTCCGGACTGGAGGAGGCCCCCATCCGCTGGATCGTGGACGACTGCGCCAAATTCGTGGAGCGGGAGATCCGCCGGGGCCGCCGCTACGACGCCATCATCATGGACCCTCCCAGCTATGGCCGGGGCCCCACCGGCGAGGTTTGGAAGCTGGAGGACAACCTTTACCCCTTCGTGGAGCTGTGCGCCGGTGTCCTCTCGGACGAGCCCCTGTTCATCATCATCAACTCCTACACCACCGGGCTGGCTCCCAGCGTGCTGACCTACATCCTGGAAACGGTGGTTTCCCGCAAATTCGGAGGCCGCACCGTCAGCGATGAGATCGGCCTGCCGGTGTCCGAGACCGGCCTGGTCCTGCCCTGCGGCGCCACGGGACGCTGGACGGGGGACCGGTGACATGCACGTCCTTTATTCCGTATTCGTAGAAGATACCTTGCGCTACATCATCCGCATGTTTCCGGGCTTCCTGCTGGCCGCGCTGATGTTCCTGGCCCTTCACCCGTGGCGCGTCCGGCGTCTGGCAGAAAAGGGACTCTCCAGCTCCCGCCTGCGGGAGGCGGCGCTGCTTCTGTTCTGGCTGTTTTGCGGCGGTATGGCGGTGCTGACCCTGACGCCGGGGTGGTTCAACTGGCTGCCGCTCCTCAGGGGACTGGTGCCGGACCACGCGCCCTTCTTCACACTGGGAAGCTGGAATCTGGTTCCGGGACGCTGCTTCGAGGGCGGACTTTGGCAAAGCTACATGCTGCTGGGGAACATCATCATGTTTGTGCCCTTCGGCTTTTTCGCCGCCCTTCTGTGGCGGGGATACGCCTGGAAACGCGCCCTGTTGACCGGTTTCTGCATCACCGCCTTTGTCGAGTGCTGGCAGCTGTGCGTAGGCCGTGCCTTCGACATTGATGACATTATACTGAACACCCTGGGCGTGTTCTGCGGCTATCTGCTGTGGCGGGGACTGAGTAGGCTTGCACCCCGATTTGCGAGGAAATTTCAAGTTATGGATATTTTAGAATTAGTCGAACCCACCATGGAATACAAGGATCAGGTCATGGACTTCAAAGCCGAGATGCTGGAGTACGGCAGCGACTTCGAAGGCTGTTCAGGTCTGGAAAATGCAGAGACCTACGAGGAGTGGCTGGACTTCCGGGGCCGTGAGCAGCGCAGGGGCTGGCTGCCCTCCCACACCTGGCTGACTGTCCGGCAGTCCGACGGCCGGGTTGTGGGCATTATCAACTACCGTCCCAGCCCTCTGTCAGACTTCGTGTTCCAGTACGGCGGACACATCGGCTACAGCATACGCCCATTAGAGCGGCGGAAGGGGTACGCCAAGGAGCAGCTGCGCCTGACTCTGGAAAAATGCCGGGCGGCGGGGGAGGAGCGTATCCTGCTGACCTGCGACCATCAGGGAAACCCCGGCTCGGAGAAAACCATCCTCGCCAACGGCGGCGTGCTGGAAAACGAGGTGGAGGATACGCACGGTCTGGGAAACTCCGGCAGAATCCGCCGGTATTGTATTACACTATAGACAGCGAGGAGCATTCATGACGGAAATCATAAAAACCGGGAATTTGACGTTCTCCTATCCTCCCGATGAGGGCAAGGAGCCGGTGCAGGCTCTCAAGGGCGTGGACCTATCCATTGTCCGGGGAAGCTTCACCGTCATCCTGGGCCACAACGGCTCCGGGAAATCCACCCTGGCCAAGCACATGAACGCGGTCCTGCTGCCGGTTGGCGGCAAGGTCTGGGTGGACGGCATGGACACCTCCGATGAGGACCTCCTGCTGGAGGTCCGCCGCCGGGTGGGCATGGTGTTCCAGAACCCGGACAACCAGATCGTCGCCAACGTGGTGGAGGAGGACGTAGCCTTCGGCCCGGAGAATCTTGGCGTACCCACGGAGGAGATCCAGCGCCGGGTTGCCGCCGCCCTGAAAGCGGTAGGGATGGAGGACTTCACCCTCCACGCCCCCCACCACCTCTCCGGCGGACAGAAGCAGCGCATCGCCATCGCGGGAATCATCGCCATGGAGCCCGCCTGCATCGTTCTGGACGAATCCACCGCCATGCTGGACCCCCTTGGCCGCCGGGAGGTGCTGGATACGGTCCGGAAGCTGAACCGGGAAAAAGGCATCACCATCGTCCTGATTACCCACCACATGGACGAAGCCGCCATGGCGGACCGGGTGGTGGTGATGGACAGCGGCAGCGTGGTAATGGACGGCGCGCCGAAGGAGGTCCTGGTCCGGGTGGAGGAGCTTCGCGCCATCGGCCTGGCCGCGCCCCATACGGTGGAGCTGCTCCACGGCCTGCGGCAGGACGGCTTCGACGTGCCCCTGGACGCCCTGGGGATACAGGAGTGCGCCGGGGCCATTGCCGAAAGCCTTTGAAAGAAAAGACTGTATGCCTGAACACGGAGGAAATAAGCTTGAAACCCATTATTCGTGTGGAAAATCTGACCCACACCTACGGAGAAAACACGCCCTTCTGCCGCAGCGCGGTAAAGGACGTGAATATGGATATCTATCAGGGAGAGTTTCTGGGCGTCATCGGCCACACCGGCTCCGGGAAATCCACCCTCATCCAGCATCTCAACGGCCTGCTCAAGCCCACCGGCGGCAGGATTTTGCTGGGGGACCGGGACATCTGGGCGGAGCCGAAAAAGATACGGGACGTCCGCTTCCGGGTGGGCCTGGTCTTCCAGTACCCGGAGTACCAGCTCTTTGAGGAGACCGCCTATAAGGACATCGCCTTCGGCCCGAAGAATATGGGCCTGGACGAGAAGGAGATCGACCGCCGGGTCCGCGCCTCCGCCGCCTTTGCGGGATTGGAGGAGGAGCTGCTGGAGAAATCCCCTTTTGACCTCTCCGGCGGACAGAAGCGCCGGGTGGCCATCGCGGGAGTGATCGCCATGGAGCCGGAGGTCCTGATCCTGGACGAGCCCTCCGCCGGTCTGGACCCGGCGGGCCGGAAGAGCCTGCTGGAGAACATCCGCGCCTATCATAAGGAGAAGGGTACCACCGTGGTCATGGTGAGCCACAGCATGGACGAGGTGGCGGAGAATGTGGACCGCATCGTGGTTCTGGCCAACGCCGGGGTGGTCATGTCCGGCACGCCCCACGAGGTGTTCAGCCGCGCCCAGGAGCTCATCGACGTGGGCCTGAACGTGCCCCAGGTGACCCAGGTGGCCATGGAGCTGGTCAAACGGGGGGTCCCGGTGGACCCGGCAGTCTATACCGTAGCGGACCTGCGCGCCGCCCTGTCGGCGCTGAAAGGGGGGAGGGCCTGATGCTGAAGGATATCACCCTGGGCCAGTATTTCCCGGGAAATTCCCTGGCCCACCGCCTGGACCCCAGGACGAAGATCCTGCTGACGGTCCTGTATATCGTGATATTGTTCTGCGCCCAGGGCTTTGTCTCCTATGCCCTGGTGGCAGGCCTGCTCATCCTGGGGGTCAAGGTCTCCGGCGTAGCGCCCAAGGCCCTGGTGCGGGGACTGAAGCCCATTTTGTTCATCATCTGCTTCACGGCGGTCCTGAACCTGTTCTATACCCCCGGCGAGATATTGGCGTCCTTCTGGATCTTCAAGATCACGAAGGAGGGCGTTTTCACCGCCTTTTTCATGGTCCTCCGGATCACCATGCTGATCATGGGGACGTTCCTGCTGACCTATACCACCAGCCCCATCTCTCTGACCGACGGTCTGGAGACCCTGCTGGCTCCCTTGAAGAAGATCAAGGTCCCGGTCCACGAGCTGTCGATGATCATGTCGATTGCGTTGAGAATGATTCCCACGCTCATCGAGGAGACGGATAAGATCATGTCCGCTCAAAAAGCCCGCGGGGCGGACTTTGAGAGCGGGAGCATCTTCCAGCGCGCGAAGGCGCTGGTGCCCATTCTGGTGCCCTTGTTCATCAGCGCGTTCCGCCGGGCGGACGAGCTGGCGATAGCCATGGAATGCCGCTGCTACCACGGCGACGCCGGACGGACGAAGCTCCATGTGCTGCATTATCAGCTCAGGGATTATCTGGTCCTTCTGGCTTATGGAGCGATTTTAGTCGGAGTGCTGGTGCTGGGAAGATTCGGGCTGTAAGGCCCCTGCTTTAACGGAGTATCCAGCAACAATGCACCCCCCGCGCTAGACTTTCGTGCCGCGTGCCGCGCGGCAACCAGCACTATCGGTAGAACTGTGCGCAGAAGCACCATCTGGCATCGGCCCAGAGCACTGACGATAGTCCGGAAATCCGAAGGTCGTAGCGTAACTAAACTCCCCCGCAATTAAGGGATTCTTAAACCGCCAGGCGTTAGGCCGCTGAAAGCGGCCCCAGCCCTAAGGCGGCCAGAGGCCGCCCCACGGGTTTAAGCGCGTTTTTGGTCACTTTTGCCGCGGGGCAAAAGTGACCCCAGGGTCCGGGGCTGGGAAAGCCCCGGGCTGTCGAACAGATAAAAGCAGAGGCGGCCCCCCGGGGCCGCAGAAGGAACCGCCGATGAGAAATATAGCCTTGAAGCTGATGTACAATGGAACCGCCTACCACGGCTGGCAGGTCCAAAAAAACGAAGCCACGGTGGCGGAAACGTTAGAAAAAGCCCTCACCGCCCTGTGCGGTGAAAAGATCAAAGTAACGGGCTGCGGCCGCACGGACGCCGGCGTCCACGCCGAGCGCTATATCGCCAACTTCCGCACCAGCTCCACCATCCCCTGTGACCGCTTCCCCCTGGCCGCCAACGGGCGGCTCCCCGAGGACATCGTGGTCTGCAAAGCCGTCGATGTGGCGGAAGACTTCAACGCCATCGGCTCCTGCCTGAAAAAGGAGTATACCTACCGGATCTTCAACTCCCGCATCCGCAACCCCTTCTACGTCCACCGGGCCTACTTCTACCCCAAAAAGCTGGACGAATCGGTCATGGACCGGGCGGCCCGGGCCTTCGAGGGGACCCACGACTTCCGGGCCGTGCGCAGCGTGGGCACGGAGACCAAAACCACCGTCCGCACCATTCACTACTGCCATGTTACCCGCAGCGGCGACCTTCTGGAATTGAAGGTATGCGCCAACGGGTTTCTGTATAATATGGTACGAGCCATCACCGGCACCGTGCTCTACGCCGCCGAGGGCAAGCTGACGCCGGAGGACATCCCCGTCATTCTGGCCAGCGGCAACCGCACCCTGGCGGGCCCCACGGTGCCCCCCGGCGGACTGTACCTGACGAAACTGTGGTATGAGGATGAACGGCTCAATGACGAAGAAGACTGAAAAAAATCCGGATAGACCGGCAAAAAAGAAGCCCGGCCTGCCGGGACGCCTCGTCACCCTGGCGCTGGTCCTGTGCGTGGTGCTGGCGGTGGCGGCCATGACCGCCACGGAGGGTGGGGGCCATATGGCCTCCCTGCGCCGCTGGCTGATGTACGGCGACAGCAGCAGTACCAAGGACGTCTACACCTACGCCGCCGACTCCGCCAACCGCTACGGACGGCTGGGCTCCAGTCTGCTGGTGGTGAACCCCAACACCGCCCAGCTCATTTCCGACGGCGGCGAACTGCTCTACGACCTGTCCCTGGGGATGACCAGCCCCCAGCTGTCCGTAGGAAAGCGGTATGCTTCCGTGTGCGACGTAGGAGGCGGCGCCATCTACATCCTGGATGAGAACGGTCTGAACCGCACCTTGGAGACGGAGCGGGGCCTCCAGTTTTTCTCCGCCCGCTTCAATCGCTCGGACTACCTGGCGGTGACGGGGCAGAAGGCGGGATACAAGACCTCCGTCTCCGTCTACGACGGGGAGGGGACCCTGCTCTACAGCCTGGACTCCCACGACAACTACATCAGCGACGCGGTGGTCACCGAAGACGGGCGCAGCCTGCTGGCGGTGACCCTGGATACCCAGGACGGCGTCTTCGCCAGCCGCCTGCGGGTATACGACCTGAACAGCCACAGCAGCCAGCCCGCCGGCGAGGCCGTTATCCGGGACGGCCTGGTGATGGACTTCCGCTGCAAGGGCGGCCGCGTGGTGAGCCTGTGCGACAAGCGCCTGACCATCACCACGCTGAAAGGGGAGACGCTGCTGGACCGGGCCTACGGCAACCTGCACCTCCACGACTACGCCCTGGACGGGGACGATTTCTGCGCCCTGCTGCTGGGGCGGTACCAGGCGGGCAACATCTGCACCCTCACCACCTACGGCCTTGACGGCCAGGAGCTGGCCTCCCTGGAGCTGACCGAGGAGGTGCTGGACATCGCCGCCGGAGGGGACTATCTGGCGGTGCTCTACGGCGACGGGATGGTCCTCTACCACCGGGATCTGACGGAGGCGGCCCGCCTCACGGATACGGACTACGCCGGACAGCTCCGGGTGGAGGAGGACGGCACGGTCCTGATGATCTCCGGCTCCTACGCCTGGCGGTTTCTGCCCTAAGCGTTGCCGTATGGCGGTCAGAAGACGAATTTAACTGGAAAACGGCATAAAATGCGGCATTTTTCCATAAGAAAGGGGATAGCGTTTTTTGAACATATCTGTTATGATAGACATCGTGATCGCCGTGGTATTGATCGCCTTTACCGCGGCTGGCTGGAAGCACGGATTGATCCGTACCTTGGTGGGCCTCGCGGCCATGGTGCTGGCGGTGGGCTTGTCCTCCCAGATCGCCCGGGCCGCCGCGCCTGAGATCGTGGACCGGTACCTGCGCCCCGCTACCTACGCGGCCATTGAGGAGCGCGCCCAGGAGCTTGCCAGGGGCGAGGAGGTCTCGTCCGTGGAGGACCTGCGCCGGGACCTGAGTCAGGTACTGGACGCGATCCCCAACGACTTCATCCGCGAGAAGGCCCAGGACGCCCTGGACGGCCTGCTTCCCCAGGGGGAGGCCCTGGGCGGGGCGCTGCTGGCCCCTCTGGAGGAGCTGGGCAGGGATATGGCGGACAGGGTGCTGGATACCCTGGTGCAGGACGTGCTGCGGTCCATCCTGTGCGCGGCGCTGTTCGTGATCCTCAGCGCGGTGTTCCGCATCGTTGCCCGGGCCCTGCGGATCGTGGAAAAGCTGCCCGGCGTCCGGCAGCTCAACGAGCTGGGCGGAGCCCTGGCGGGGCTGGCGAAGGGCCTCGTCTTGGTGTGCCTTGCCCTCTGGGTGCTGTGCCATACCGGCGTCATTACGCCGGAAATGGCGGAGGGCTCCGTCGTCCTGGGGCTCCTGCCCGGATGGATCGCCGGGACTGGCAAATAAAAATTCAAGAAAATTTTCAATTTGTTCATGCTATGGCGTGGATGATTTGATATAAAGAATAAGATATATTGCGCCGCCCCCGGGCGGCCATGGAGGTAGAAGAGCTATGCAACCGACCATGTGTACGAGATGCAAGAAGCGGATTGCCGTGGTGTTCATCTCGAAAATGGAAAAAGGCGAATCCGTCAACGAGGGACTTTGCCTGAAGTGCGCCAAGGAGATCGGCCTGCCCCAGGTAGGGGAGATGATGCGCCGCATGGGCATCACCGACGAGGACCTGGATATGATCAATGATGAAATGATGAGCGCCTTCGGGGGCGCGGAGTCCATGGAGGGCCTGATCCCCAAGGAGGATGATGCCGGCGATGAGGATGGCGAGGACGGCAAGACCGCCACCTTCCCCTTCCTCAACCGCCTCTTCGGCAACTCCCAGGAGACCCCCGCCCCCGCCGGAGACAGCGCCGGACGGTCCCACGAGGCCAAGGAGCGCAAGTCCGACAAGCCCAAGCGGAAGTATCTGGACAGCTACTGCATCAACCTCACCGAGCGGGCCAAGGCCGGGAAGCTGGACCACCTGGTGGGCCGGGAGCAGGAGATCGAGCGCGTGATCCAGATCCTAAACCGCCGCCAGAAGAACAACCCCTGCCTCATCGGCGAACCTGGCGTGGGCAAGACCGCCATCGCCGAGGGCCTGGCCCAGCGCATCGCCAACCGGGAGGTGCCCTTCAAGCTCCGGGACAAGGAGGTCTACCTGATGGACCTCACCGCCCTGGTGGCGGGCACCCAGTTCCGCGGCCAGTTCGAGAGCCGGATGAAGGGCCTTATCGAGGAAATCCGCAAGTGCGGCAACATCATCCTGGTCATCGACGAGGTCCACAGCATCGTGGGCGCGGGTGACGCCGAGGGCAGCATGAATGCCGCCAACATCCTCAAACCGGCCCTGAGCCGTGGAGAGATCCAGGTCATCGGCGCCACCACCTTCACCGAGTACCGCAAGCACATCGAGAAGGACACCGCCCTGGAGCGCCGCTTCCAGCCGGTGACGGTGAACGAGCCCAATCTGGAGGACACCATGAACATCCTCCGGGGCATCGCCCACTACTACGAGACCTTCCACGGGGTGAAGATCCCCGAGGGCATCCTGCGCCAGGCGGTGCTTCTGAGCGAGCGGTACATTACCGACCGCTTCCTGCCCGACAAGGCCATCGACCTCATCGACGAGGCCTGCTCCGACATGAACCTCAAGGATGCGGGCATCAACCGCCGCCAGGAGATCACCCGGGAGCTGGCGGACTACGGCAAGGAGCGCGAGCTCCTGGAGGCCGCCGAGGAGCCCAATTTCGAGCGCATGGCGGAGCTCAAGAGCCGCGAGCTCCAGCTCCAGACCGAGTTGGACGAGCTCAACGCCCAGGGACAGCCCCAGCTGACCATGGACAACCTGGCCCGGGTCATCGAGCTGTGGACCAAGATCCCCGCCAGCAAGATCCGGGAGGAGGAGTTCAAGCGTCTGAGCGAGCTGGACCAGCGCCTGAAGAAAAAGGTGGTGGGCCAGGACAAGGCCATCGACGCCGTGTCCGCCGCCATCCGCCGCAACCGTGTGGGCATCTCTCCCAAGCACAAGCCGGTGAGCTTCATCTTTGTGGGCAGTACCGGCGTGGGCAAGACGGAGCTGGTGAAGCAGCTGGCGGACGACCTGTTCAACGCCCCCGAGAGCCTCATCCGCCTGGATATGTCCGAGTTCATGGAGAAGCACTCCGTGTCCCGGATCATCGGCTCCCCTCCGGGCTACGTGGGCTATGACGAGGCGGGCCAGCTGACGGAGAAGATCCGCCGCAAGCCCTATTCCGTGGTCCTCTTCGACGAGATCGAGAAGGCCCATCCCGACGTGCTGAACGTGCTCCTCCAGATCCTGGACGACGGCCAGATCACCGACGCCCACGGCCGGAAGGTGAACTTTGAGAATACGGTTATCGTCATGACCTCCAACGCCGGCAGCGACCGGAAGGAGGGGACGGTGGGCTTCAACAAGTCGGCCAGCGAGCTGGATCAGGACCGGGCCATGAAGGCCCTGCGGCAGTTCCTGCGTCCGGAGTTCATCAACCGCGTGGACGAGATCGTCTGCTTCAACAAGCTCAGCGAGGAGGACTTCCGCCCCATTGCCCGCCTGATGCTGGACGAGCTGAAGGCCAGCATGAAGGAGAAGGGCCTGACCCTCGCCTACGACGAGGAGCTGGTGAAGCACCTGGTAAAGAAGTCCTATTCCGCCGCCTACGGCGCCCGGAATCTCCGCCGCACCATCCAGAAGGAGGTAGAGGACGCCCTGGCTCTGGCGATCATCAACAGCTACGACCATCCTGTCACCCAGATCGCCGTCACGGCGGAGGAGGACAAGGTGGTCATCCATGCGCTGTAAGCCGCCCGCCCCGGCGGCAGGAAGGGAGGAGGACCGGCGATGAATCTGTTCCGCAAGGACATCGAGCCCCGGTGCGCGTACTGCGAGAAGGGGAGCGTCATCAACGAGCGGGAGGTGGTCTGCCCCCGGAAGGGCGTCGTGGCCATGGAGTACCACTGCGCCCGCTTCCGCTACGACCCCCTCAAGCGCGTGCCTCCCCGCCCCGTCAAGCTGGAGACCTCCCGGCTCCGGGAGGAGGATTTCTCCATTGATTAAGGCATGAGCGGTACTCCCTAAGAGGAGGGGCTTATAAGGTCAGAAGAAAAGCCAGCGCCTGAAAAGACGCTGGCTTTCACTTTGTTCAAGATCCTTTTCTCCATTAAATGCGGCAAACGCGGTCCAGCCCTCACTACTTCTGCTCATTCAAATACAGCCCCACACGGTTCTGGAGGAGGGCGATGGTGTCGTCCAGGGTCCGGTCCCCGGCGAAGTAGGGGCCCAGGGTCTCCCAGACGGTATCGGAGAGTTCATTGTTTGGCCAATAGAGCTGCGTGGTGTGGTCGATCAGCTTTTTGTACCGTTCGGTGTCTTCCTCTGACAAAAGATGCATCATATTGACACGCGGCCCATAGGTAAAGTGGTGGGTTCCCAAAAGTGGGCGATCCGATTTCTGAAGGACTTTTGGATCATCAGGTATACCCTCAAGAATATACTTCTGCTGCTTTATTTCCCCCCAAAGGAGCAGCTCAAAATCGTGGACAATGACCGGTATATTCATACTTGTAGTAAGGGGGCGGCTTTTGCTGACGCGCGTCACGAGCAGTCTGCGGATGTACTCCCAGGCGGCATCCTTATTCTGACAGGTGGTAGACATAGCCAAGATCGTCCCCAGTGGATAGAAAAAACTTCCTGAGCTGCCGTCTGTAGTCGGGTAGCCGGGAAAAGCGGCGCGCTCCTGCCAAATTCCGTCCGAGACGCCTACATCCATCTGCCAGTCGATCATTTTACCTTCCAGCAGCTGTTCTCCGGCCTTGATCCGCCGCCTGATCTCCTCCTCGGCTGCTGCGGGGTTCTCAGAGTCTACCTCGTTGGGAAAGTTTTCTAGGAATTGGATCAAATCAAGGAAACCCTGGCTGTCAAAATGGCAGGTCCCGGTTTCAAGGTCTACAAACTGGTCCAAGGAAAAACGGAGGAAATTAAAAAACGCATCCCGCCGGGTCATATTATACCGCAGGATAGTAGAACCCTCTGGCATCTCGGAGAGGATATTCATAACGTCTTCCATCGTCCAGCTGTACCGGTCTCCCACCACGCTCTCTCGTCCGGTCAGGGTGAAGATGGTCACCTTCTGAAAAAGGATATAGAGGCCGCCGTCAACCTCGGCGGCCTTAATCGGTGCCTGTAGGACCCAGTCTCTTCCGAATTTGGGGTCGTTTTCGATATAGGGCCACAGGTCCTCCAGATACCCTTTTTGTACCATCTGCCGGTATGGCATCCAGTATTCGTCCTCCGCCTCCTCGTAGAGTCCTGGAATAACATGGTAATTTACACTGTCACTGGCTACTTGGGGGCCCGCCTTTCCGAAATAGTGCATCTCCATGATATCCGGGACCTTCCCCAGAACCAACTCTGTCTGGAGACGCTTTAGACCGCCCTCGTCTGAGTAATCATGTATCTCGATCTGCACGTCTTCATGTTCTTCATTGAAGCGGGCCACAGATTTTTCAAGCGTATTGGTCACCGGATTCAGCGCGGCATAGATCAGCACGCCCTCCTCTGGTTCTGGCGGTAGCTGGTTCTCCCCACAAGCGGTGAGCGTCAGAACCGCCAGCAAAACAAGCAGCCACACATATCTTTTCATCGCTATCCCCTCCTTTTTTAGCCTTCTTACCCATTTTACCACACCTTTCTCCCTCCCGCAGCAGCAAATGCGGCAAATGAGAAACAGGCTGGACCGCTCGCGGCGGTCCAGCCCTCGCTACTTCTGCTCATTCAAATACAGCCCCACCCGGATGGTGTCGTCCAGTGTCCGGTCCCCGGCGAAGTAGGGGCCCAGGGTCTCCCAGACGATGTTTGCCAGTTCGTTCTCCGGCCAGAAGAGCTGGGTGGTGTGGTCGATGAGGTCTCTGTGCCGCTGGAGATGTTCCTCAGTTAACAGTTCCATTAAAGGGATTTCCGGCCCGGAACGAAAATGCCTGTACGGTGGAATATGTTCTAGCGGATTTTGGGGATACATGCGGATTGTATCAGCCATTATTTCCAGTTCATACCAGCAAATCGCTTCATAATCGTTCAGATTGACCGGTGTATTAGCAATTTGCGCAAAAAGGATACTCCCTTTGTTTTTGCGGGTATGTGGCGTGATCAGCGTGCGGATATACTCCCAGGCAGCGTCCTTGTTTTGGCAGGTGGACGACATACCCAAAACGGTCCCCGTCAGATAGAAAAAACTGCCCGAGCTGCCATCTGCCATCGGATAACCGGCAAAGGATGCCCGTTCCTGAAAAATACTGTCCGAAAAGGCAATATCCCGCGGCCATGAGATCGACATTCCTTCCAACATTTGGGTCCCATTCTTGATCCGCTGCATGACCTCCTCTTCTGTTTCCTGCGCTTTCTCTGTGTCAACTTCATCAGGAAGTCCTTCTAAAAATCCTATTAGGTCATAAAAACCTTTGCTGCCAAAAGAACACTTTCCAGTCTCTCTATTCACAAATCGTTCCAGCGAATAACTGAATAGGTTGAAAAAAGCCTCCTGCTTTGTCATATTGTACCGCAGGATGGTGGAATCCTCCGGCATGGCGGCATAGGCTTCTATAACATCGTCCAGTGTCCAGCTGTATCGCGCGCCCACCACGCTCTCCCGTCCAATCAGGGTAAATATCTCCACTCTCTGAAAAAGTATGTAAAGACTGCCGCTTACCTCGGCAGCCTTTAAGGGCGCTTCTAATACTGCATCACGTCCCAATTGGGGATCATTTTCGATATAGGGCCACAAGTCTTCCAGATATCCTTTCTGGGCCATCTGCCGATAGGGCATCCAGTATCCTTCTGCAGGACCTGTATAACTTCCTGGAAGAGGATTCTGACCATATGGTTTTCGTAAATCTTCTCCGGACTTTCCATAATAACGCAGTTCCATGATATCCGGGACCTGCCCAAGAACCAGTTCGGTCTGTAGACGCTCCAAACCGCCTTCGTCTGAGTAATCCCGTATCTCGATTTGCACATCCTTGTGCTTTTCGTTGAAACGCTCTATGGAGCGGGTGAGCTTATCGGTCACCGGATTCAGCGCGGCATAGATCAGCACGCCCTCCTCTGGTTCTGGCGGTAGCTGGTTCTCCCCACAAGCGGTGAGCGTCAGAACCGCCAGCAAAACAAGCAGCCACACATATCTTTTCATCGCCATCTCCCCCTCTTTCTAGCTTTCTCACTCATTTTACCACACCGTTCTCTCTCCCGCAACAGCAAATGCAGCAAATGAGAAACAGGCTGGACCGCTCGCGGCGGTCCAGCCCTCGCTACTTCTGCTCATTCACATAAAGTCCCACCCTGTTCTGGATAAGGGCGATGGCTTCGTCCAGCGTCTTGTCCTTGGTGAAGTAGGGGCCCAGGGTCTCCCAGACGATGTTGGACAACTCGTTGTCCGGCCAATAGATATGGGTGGTGTTGTTGAGGAGCGCTTCGAAACGTTCAAGGTCACTTTTGTCAGGTCTCTCCACTTCGAACAGCGGCTCACTGAAAGGACCGCTTAATTGATCGCCCGCCCATCGGGCTTCGTATGTCAAATCGAAATCAACCGCCGCATCATAATTTTCCAGATTGATATTGATCTTTCTCTGTCCACCATATCCTCTCATATTATTCAGCGCTGACTGGTCATATCTTTTCGTCAATACTCGCCTCATGAAATCCCATGCCGCTTCCTTATTATGGCAAGTAGAAGACATCGCCAGTTTGTCGCCGTGCAGATTATAAAAACTTCCCAAACTGCCGTCTGCCGTGGGATAACCGATAAAAGAAGCAGGTGCGCCAAAGTATAGGTCCGCATAGGTGAGATACCACATCGAGCCGACTGTCGTAGCATCCAGCATCTGCCGTCCACCCAGTATCCGGTCGATATGCTCTGCCCTGACTTCATCCTCGGAGGCCATCGTTTTTACTTCTTCCGGGAAGGAAGCCAAAAACTCCGCCATATCCCGAAAATCCTGGCTGTCAAAGGAATTTTCTCCGGTCTCCATTTCTACATACTGCTCCAGCAGGGGGGCGCAGAGCATGGTGAACATATCCCGCCTGGTCGCGTTATAGCGCAGGATGGTAGAATGTTCCGGCATGGTGGAATAGGTCTCTCTCAACTCGTCCAGGGTCCACCCCTGCCGGTCGCCCACGATGTGTTCCGGCCCCATCAAGGTAGTGATGGAGACTTCCGGGAAGATCATATAAAGACCGCCGTTCACCTCGGCGGCTTTCAGCGGCGGCATGAGGACTCCGTCCAAGCCTAAAAGCGGGTCGTTCTCAATATAAGGCCATAGGTCCTCCAAATACCCCTTCTGTACCAGCTGGCGATAGGGCATCCAGGCTTCGTTCGAGCGGTCCTTGTACGGAAGAGTTGACCAAGCGTCATCTGCATTTCCGCCAAACTGGTGCATTTCCATGATGTCTGGGACCCGGCCTAGGGAAAGCTCCGTAAAGAGCCGCTCCATGCCATTTTCATCAGAATAGTCCCGCACCTCGATCTTGACATCTTCGTGATTCAAATTAAATCTCTTTATGGTCACATCAAGGTCTTTTGGCAGCGGATTCAGCGCGGCGTAGATTAACACGCCGTCTTCCGGCTCTGGAGGGAGGTCTACGCTGTCCTTGTTCCCGCAGCCGTTTAAAAGTAAAATGCACACAAGCAGCAGAGGGAGCACCTGCCCCCTGCTGCTGCGGATATGTTCGAGAAAAAACATTACACTCTACAGCCTCTGACGCACATATAGCCATAGACAGGAAGGCCTGCATTATCATGGCGAATCAAAGTCCATGCTGTGCTTCCTCCGCATATAATGCATGGAGGTCCAGCCGGATCTACCGGTCCCAAGGGCATAATTCCCTCTTCCTCGCAACACACTGTACAGTCATACACATGCTCTCCTTCATCGTAAGCGGAGGCGGTCACAGCCATGAGGGAAAACGCCATCAACATGGCCAGTACCAGGGCCGCCAGCTTCTTTGTCTTCTTCATTTCGGGTTCCTCCATGTCATAAAAATTTTTCCCGCAGACGTGGCCCGTGTCCGGTTGTACGCTCCACAGGGGGCCGCGTCCTTGGCACAGTCCCATCATAGCACACCCCGGCCCGTCCGTCCAGGGCGTTCCCTGCAACTTTTGCAAAAAAGAGGAAAAAGTTGCAGGGAACGCCTCTTTTTGGAAAAAATTTTGTTGACACCGGGCGGGACTTTCCGTCATAATAGAAGCATCCTTTATTTGAATTGGGAGGGACAAAATATGCGCGCGGTATTAGTGGGCGAATATATCAAAAGCCATCGGGAGAAGCAGGGGATCACCCAGGAGGAGCTTTGCGCGGGCATCTGCAGCAAGTCCACACTCTCCCGTCTGGAGCGGGGCAAACAGACCCCCGGGCGGGACAAGCTCTACGCCCTGCTGCATCGCCTGGGCCTGCCGGAGGACCGCGTCTTTGTGGTGGTGAGCGAGCACGACGTGGAGATTCAGAAACTCAAAAAAAGCATCAAGGCTGATGTGATCGAATTTGAGAAGATGGAACAGGTGGACCGCCCCCAGCTCCGGGAGCGGGTCATGGCGAAGCTGAACCAGATGGAGGCGCTCGTGGATGAGGACGATGTGATCAACCGGCAGTACATACTCTCTACCCAGGTGACTCTGGGAACGCCGGATGGCCCCTATACTCCGGCCCAGCGGAGGCGTCTGCTGGAAAAGGCGATCCGGATGACGGTCCCCGGATTCCAGTTGGCCAAGGTGGAGAGCTTCCGGTACCGTCTGGAGGAGATGACGCTCCTTAATAAATTAGCTCGGACCTTCTCTATGGAGGGAAAAAGAGAAGAAGCAACCGACCTCTACAGACGATTGCTTCAAAACATTGAAAAAAATTCATGTGAACTGGAGGGCTACTCCGGACAATTCTGTTTAATCGCGTATAATTATGCTGTTAATTTAGCATTAGCGGGACAATACAAGGAAGCGCTTGACTTGGCAGAGCGGGGGCAGACAGCCAGCATACGCTATAACAATTTCCTTCATTTGCCCGACTTTTTAGCTACGCAGGCAGAATGTCTGTTCTTTTTGGGCGAACGAGAGAAAAGCGCCGAATTGTACATCCGAGCCGCTTATCTTTTTGATATCATCGGAGATAAGCGCAACCTGGAAATTCTCCGAAGGGAAGCGCTAGAGCACCTGGGGACGGAACTGCCCTGTTAGTCTAAACCGCTACAACCCTCATCCTTCCCTTCCGGTACCTCCGCCAAAGGCATGATCCCCGGCTCTTCCGGTTCCTCAATGACAGGCGGGTCCACAGGCGCGGGATCATCCGCCGCCAGCGCCTGTCCCGGCAACAGCGACAGGCACAGCAATAGCGAGAGCAGTAACGAAGCAAGCTTTTTCAACATGGGGAGCACCCCTTTCTTTTTATATGGGTATCATACACCAGTTTACCGCACTTGTACAGGGCGTTTCCTGCAACTTTTCGGAAAGTTGCAGAGAACGCCTATTTTTTCGCATTTTTTTTGATCAGACGGCCTCCGCCAGCCCCCGCCGGAAAAAATCCCCGCCGAAATAAAGATACCCCTGTTCAAAAGGTTGGTTTTCAAGTATAATGGCCTTATCTTATAAGGGGGGAAAACATATGGATATTCAATCGTTCTGTTCCGCAGCCTCTCCGCTGGTGGAGACGGCGCAGGGCCCGGTGCGCGGGTATCGGGAGGGGGAGGTAGAGGTCTTCAAGGGCATCCCCTACGGCCGGGCCGGGCGGTTCCGCGCGCCGGAGCCGGTCCCCGGGTGGAGGGAGCCTCTGGACGCCACCAGCTACGGTTGCGTCTGTCCGCTGCTGAGCATGGAGAAGCCCGCCGGGGAACTGCTGATGCCCCACCGCTACTGGGTCCAGAACGAGGACTGCCTGAACCTGAACGTCTGGACCCCCGGCGGCGGGGGGAAGCGTCCCGTTCTGGTCTGGCTCCACGGTGGCGGCTATTTTGCCGGGTCCTCCATCGAGCAGGTAGCCTACGAGGGCGGGAACATGGCCCGTCTGGGGGACTGCGTGGTGGTCTCCCTGAACCACCGGCTGAACATCCTGGGTTATTTCGATCTGTCGGACTTCGGCGCGGCCTATGAGCACTCCGGCAACGCGGGCGGGGAGGACATCGTGCTGGCCCTGCGCTGGGTGCGGGAGAACATCGCGGCCTTTGGCGGCGACCCGGAGAACGTCACCGTCTTCGGCCAGTCCGGCGGCGGGGCCAAGGTGACCACCCTTTTGCAGACCCCGGCGGCGGACGGCCTGTACCACCGGGGCGTGGTCATGAGCGGCGTGATCGGCCCTCTGCTGGCGGACGGCACCGGCAGCGTCCGGGAGTGCGCCGTGGCTATGATGGCCGAGCTGGGCGTCTCCGGCGTGGAGGGCCTGGAGCGGGCGCCCTACGCCCAATTGGCGGCGGCCTATAACAAGGTCAGCCCGGCTCTCAAGGCCCAGGGGAAGCCCGTAGGCTGCACGCCCTCTCCCGACCGGACCTATCTGGGGGACCCGCTGGCCAACGGCGCTGGCTTCCGCCCCGAGACGTTGAAGGTCCCCCTGATGGTGGGCACGGTCTTCGCGGAGTTCCTGGGCTTCATGGGGGACACCGGTGCGGCGGTGGAGGACCTGTTCACCCCGGAGGAGACGGCGGATCTTCTGCCCCTGTTCCGCACCGCCTATCCGGGCCGGCCGGACCGGGACCTGCTGGTGCTGGACACGCTCTTCCGCGCGCCCACCATCCAGTACATCAAGGCCCGGGCGGGGCAGGGGGGACGGGTGTTCAGCTACCTGTTCCAGCAGGATTTCCCCATCAACGGCGGCAGCAAGGCGTGGCACTGCGCGGACATCCCCTTTTTCTTCCACAACGCGGAGATGGTCCCCGTGTGCCGTTTCCCGGGGGCGGCGGCGCTGGAGGAGCGGATGTTCCAGGCGCTGATGTCCTTTGCCCGCACGGGAAGCCCCTGCGTGGAGGGCTGGTTCGAGAGCACGCCGGAGGAGGAGCACACCTGGCTCTTCGGTCCCGACTGCCGTCAGGAGACCAACTTCGACCACCGCCTCATTGAGGCGTGGCAGCCCCTGTCCATGGAGATGATGGAGCGCATGGCCCGCACCGGGGCCCAGATCCAGCATTGACGAGCAGAGACCCGACGCGCCCGGAGCGCGTCCCGGATGGAGGAAACGCTATGAAGCAAAAGAACTGGGCCGCGCTGGCTGTGCGGATCGTCCTGCTCCTGGCGGGACTGACCATCGCCCACCTGGGGGTGGCGCTGTTCCTGCGGTCGGACCTGGGGTCTGACCCGTTCAACGTGCTGGTGCAGGGTCTCTACCGGGTCCTGCCTTGGCCCGGGTGGATGACCCATGGGCGGGTCCATCTGCTGGTATGCCTGCTCATCGTGCTGGCTCTGCTGGGGATCGCCCGGAGCTATGTGCGGGTGGGAACCCTGCTGTGCATGGCCCTGGGAGGGCCCATCATCGACGTATGGAACGCCGTCCTGGCCGCGGCCCTGCCGCCGGATATGACGGGCATCGGCTGGCGGGTATTGGAGCTGGTGCTGGGATGTATCATCCTTGCCTTCGGCATGACGCTGGTCATCTGTTCCGAGGCTGGCACCGGGCCCAACGATCTGGTGGCCGTGGTCCTCAGCGACCGGACCAGGAAGCCTTTCGGCCCGGTCCGGGTGGCGGTAGACGCCGGCTTTGCCGCCCTGGGCTGGGTACTGGGAGGCGTGGTCGGCGTAGGGACGCTGGTATGCGCCGGACTGGTGGGTCCCTGCGCCCAGGTATGTATGCCGGTAAGCCGCCGGATCTGCGATGCCTGCCTGAAAGGCGTTAAGGGCCTGTGTACATAGGCTCAGCCCGTGAGCCGCCCTTTGGGCGGCTTTAGCTGGGGCGGCCTATGGCCGCCTAACGTCTGGACTCCGCGGCCTTTGAAAAGGCCGGCGAAACTTTTAATGGTGAGGAGATTGGTATGGGGTATATTTATACATCGGCGGACCAGCTGATCGGCAGGACGCCGCTGCTGGAGCTGTCCCGCATGGAGCGGGAGGAGGGCCTGGAGGCCCGTATCCTGGCGAAGCTGGAATACTTCAACCCGGCGGGGAGCGCCAAGGACCGCGTGGCCAAGGCCATGATTGACGATGCCGAAGCCCGGGGGCTGCTGGGCCCCGGCTCGGTCATCATCGAACCAACCTCCGGGAATACCGGCATCGGCCTGGCCTCCGTGGCGGCGGCCAGGGGCTACCGGACCATCATCGTCATGCCGGAGACCATGAGCATGGAGCGGCGTCTGCTGATGGGCGCTTACGGTGCGGAACTGGTGCTCACCGAGGGGGCGCGCGGCATGGCGGGAGCCATCGCCCGCGCGGAGGAGCTGGCGAAAGAAATTCCCGGCAGCTTCATCCCCGGACAGTTCACGAACCCCGCCAATCCCGCCGCCCACCGCGCCTCCACCGGCCCGGAGATCTGGGAGGATACCGGCGGCAGGGTGGACATTTTCGTGGCAGGGATAGGCACCGGCGGCACCATTACCGGCGTGGGGCGGTATTTAAAAGAGAAGGACCCGGCGGTGCGGATCGTGGCGGTGGAGCCTTCGGATTCCCCCGTCCTCGGCGGAGGTAAGGCCGGTCCGCACCCCCTTCAGGGCATCGGCGCGGGGTTCGTCCCCGAGGTGCTGGATACCGGTATCTACGATGAGATCATCCCCGTGTCCGGCGAGGACGCCTATGCCGCCGGACGGCGGGTGGGCCGGACCGAGGGCGTGCTGGTGGGGATATCCTCCGGCGCGGCGGTGTGGGCCGCCCTGACCCTGGCCCGGCGGCCTGAGAATCGGGGGAAGACCATCGTGGCCCTGCTGCCCGACGCGGGGGACCGGTATCTCTCCACGCCCATGTTTGCGGAATAAAGCGCCCACGGGGGTTGTCAAAAGCCTAAAGCCAGTATATAATGTCGAAAGCGCCCCCGGCGGGACCGGCTGGGCGGAAAGGAGAAACGATATGCCCATTACATTTGCCATCTGCGGCTGCGGCAGCCGTGGACTGGAGGCCTACGCCTCTTATCAGAAGCTCCATCCGGAGGAAATGCAGATCGTGGCGGGAGCGGACTGCCGCCCGGGCCGTCTGGCATTGCTGCGGGAGTGGTACGGGGTACCGGAGGATAAGTGTTTCAATTCCGATGAGGAGCTGCTGGCCCAGCCGAAGCTGGCGGACGTGATGCTCGTCGCCACTCAGGACCGGCAGCACGTGCCCACCGCCCTGAAAGCGTTGGACAAGGGCTACCACGTCCTGCTGGAGAAGCCCATCTCCCCGGATCTGGGCGAGTGCCTCCAGCTGCAGCGGAAGGCCCAGGAGACCGGACGGACCGTCGTGGTCTGCCATGTCCTGCGCTACGCGCCCTTCTACGCGGCCATCAAGGATCTGCTGGACAAGGGCGCTCTGGGCAAGCTGGAGACCATCGACGCCGTGGAGCACGTGGCCTATTGGCACCAGGCCCACAGCTTTGTCCGGGGCAACTGGCGCCGGACGGATGAGACCAGTCCCATGATCCTGGCCAAGAGCTGCCACGATATGGACATCCTCCGCTGGCTGGCAGGGGACCGGTGCCTGAAGATCCAGAGCTTCGGCTCCCTGGACCACTTCCGCCGGGAGAACGCCCCCGACGGCGCGGCGGCGCGCTGTCTGGACGGCTGTGCCTGTAAAGAGCAGTGCCTCTATGACGCGGAGAAGATATACATCACCGGTACCCATTGCGGCATCCAGCACGGCAAGACCGGCTGGCCCAATAACGTGGTCACCGGCGGACCTCCCACCGAGGAGGCTCTGCGGGAAGCCCTGCGCACGGGTCCCTATGGACGGTGCGTGTATCACTGCGACAACGACGTGGTGGACCATCAGACGGTGAGCGCGGTCTTTGCCAACGGTGTGTGCGCCACCTTCACCATGACCGCCTTCACGGATACCAGCCGCCGGACCATCAAGCTTACCGGCACCCTTGGGGAGCTGGAGGGCGATCTGGAGGCCAACACCATCCGCGTGCGCCGTTTCGGCCAGCCGGAGGAGATCATCGATCTGGCAGCCGGGACCAGCGAGTTTGCGGGACACGGCGGCGGCGACGCCAGGCTGACGGAGCAGTTCTGCCGCCTCATCGCCTCCGGCGGAGGTGACGCCCTGACGGGCATCGACGTCTCGGTGGAGAGCCATGTAATGGCCCTGGCCGCAGAGGCCTCCCGTCTCAGCGGCGGCGAGACCGTGGACCTGGAGGCCTTCAAGGCCCAGGCCGGAAAGTAAATAGTACACAGATGGGCCCGGAGCATACCGCTCCGGGCCCGCCGTTATTTTTCGTTCGTTCAGCGCCGCAGCACCGGCTGGAGCTGCCGCCCCTCCAGGGCCGCGTCCACCGTCTCCCCAATGCGGGTAAAGTCCGCCATCAGCGAGCAGGGCTTTTTCTCTGGGTCGTCCTGTCCGAACGGTACAAAAAAGATGTTCTTCCGTACCAGCAGCTCCCCGATGTTCCGGGCCGCCGCGCTGAGCCCGTCGTTGGTCGCCACGGCGACCACCACCGGACGGTCGTTGCGCAGATGGGCCTTGGCCGCCATGGTCACCGGGGTATCCGTGATCCCGGCGGCCAGTTTGCCCAGGGTGTTGCCGGTGCAGGGGGCGATGACCAGGGCGTCCAGCAGCTTCTTCGGCCCGATGGGCTCCGCGTCGCGGATGGTCCCGATGGCCGTATGTCCGGTCAGACGCTCCACCTCCGCCAGGAAGGCTTCCGCCGTCCCGAAGCGGGTGTCCGTGGTCTGACATGCCTGGGAGACGATAGGGAGGACCGTCTCATACTCCCGGCACAGCTCCGCAAGCACCCCCAGAACCTCCTTGTGGGTGCAGAAGGAGCCGCATAACGCAAATCCTAAGCGCTCATGTCTCACATGAGTTCACCTCGTTCTTCCAATATGTGATACACACTGTCCCGGATGGCGGCGGCGGCAGTGCGGGGCGCGACCTTTCCAGGCAGGCCCGGGGCGGGGATCGCCCGGCGGCTCAGCCGTTTGGCGGCCTCCAGGTCCACACCGCCGGGGGCGGAGGCCAGGTCGATGATGACGCAGTCCTCCCGGGTCTCCCGCAGCCGGGTCCCATCCAGGATGAGGGCGGGCGCTGTGTTGAAGATCAAGTCGAAGCGGTCCAGCTGCCCGGTGAGCGCCCCGGTCTGCACGCCGCGGCATCCCCAGGCCTCGATCCAGGCCAGGTCCCCGTACTTCCTGGCGGAGACCGTCACCTCGGCCCCCAGGGCCAGCAGCCGGTCCGCCAGCAGCCGCCCGATCCGTCCGTAGCCGATGATAAGGCACCGGCTGCTGTGGAGCGTGCGGTCCGTGGACTCCATGGCCAGCTGGAGGGCTCCCTCCGCCGTGGGCACGGCGTTGGCCACCTGAGTTTCCTCCCGGTCGTAATAGTCCAGCAGCGTCAGTCCGTAGTCCGCCATCAGGCGGCGGCTCAGATTGCCGGTCATGCCCCCCAGGAGCAGTTGGTCGTACCGCAGCCGGGCCCACAGGCGCTCCGCCTCCAGCTCCGTATCGGTCAGCGGCAGGTGGAGCATCCCGTTCCGGCACACAGGCATGGGCAGCAGCAGGATATCTCCCTCCAGGGCCTGATCCAGCGGCGCGCCGCCGTCTCCGCCGCCCTTTTCCAGGCCCCAGGTAGTCACCATCCATCCATCCTCCGACAGCAGCCGGGCCAGGCAGACCTGCCGCAGGTCGCCGCCCAGGATGGAGATCGCCGGTCTCATACACATCCCTCCTCTGCGCCAGTCTATGCGGGGGGAGGGAAAAAGGGAACCCCGGGAGCTTTCCGCTCCCGGGGTCTCTTGGTATCAAAATTTCTGAATATCATCCAGGTCCATGATGAACACGACCACGCCGCCCACGCTCATATGCACCGGCATCATGGGAATGGAGGGGTTGGGCCCGCCGGAGGAGATGGACAGATTGGAGTAGGTCATCTGCTGACGCCGTCCCGCGCACTGCCTGAGCACGTCCAGGGCGGCCTCTACCCGATGTTCCTCCACGCCGATCATCAGCGTCACGCTCCGCTTTTTCAAAAAGCCGCCGGTGGAACTGAGCACTGTGGCAAAAAAGCCGTGGCGGTTCAGATCGTCCACAGTCTCCGGATAATCGTCCCCCTGAACCACCGCCAGGAGCATTTTCTGCTTACATTTCTCCTTCTCCATGATCTCACCTTACCTTTCAGACTGAAAATAATGGACCACACACACGCTTCCGGTCCCTCTTACCGGCCGGACTCCTTCAGCGCCTCGGTCAGGGCTTTGGAAAGCTGGTCGGGGCAGCTGGTGGGCTTCCAGCCGCACTGGATGCCCTGGAGCCGCTCGATGGCCTCCTGCGCGCGCATACCTGTCACCAGACGGGAAATGCCCTGCAGGTTGCCGTTGCAGCCTCCGGTAAAGGCTACGGAGCGGATCACGCCGTCTTCCAGCTCCAGGTCGATCTGGGAGGAGCAGACGCCGGTGGGCGCATAGGTATAGGTCATAGTATGAGTCTCCTTTTCGTTGCTTCACGGATTTTTTCGCCCCTTAGGGGGTGGTGGCAATAGTATAGCAGATTTTTTGGCTGTTGACAAGCCTGGGGTTCTGCTGCTGCGGCCCTGCGGGCCGCTTCCCGTTTCTATTCGATAGCCCGGGGCTTACGCAGCCCCGGACACCCTGCGGTTACTTTTGCCGCGCGGCAAAAGTAACCAAAAACGCGCTTAAACCTACGGTTTAAGAATCCCTTTCTC
>ERZ808054.776-NODE-776-length-24302-cov-4.644252_pt1 | contig 24302 bp, 17 predicted proteins | sample MGYA00380201_ERZ808054 | MGnify/ENA primary metagenome ERZ808054 (study PRJEB31490, sample SAMN06133419) | mouse gut metagenome | isolation source: Z5_2 | host: mice | place: China: Chengdu | collected 2015-05 ...
GGCGTGTGGCTCAGCTTGGTAGAGCGCTACGTTCGGGACGTAGAGGCCGCAGGTTCGAATCCTGTCACGCCGACTGCCGATATTCAGAGGGGTTCCTAAGAGAAAGGAACCTCTTTTTTCAATCCTCCCCCAAATAATCCTTTTCAAAATATTTTTCAATAATGTCAAACGGCGCAGGTCCCATATCCAACAGGAACTTATGAAATTCCAATTCCCGGAATTCTTCCCCCAACGTTTCCTCCGCTTCCTTCCTCATATCCGCAATTTTCAAATACCCCAAATAATATTTCATATAATTACCGGGATTTCCCACAATCTGCCGGTAGACATCCTCCACCAGTTCCTCATCGTCAATTCCCATGATTTCCCCCAGATAATCCGCCGTTGTTTCCACGTCCCAGCCGTAATAATGGATATACAAATCCAACAGCGCCGATATCCCCATATTAATGGAAGATTTATACGCCAGCACCCTTCCCGTCGCCGGTGCAACGCCATTGTCAAATTCATAAGCCAGATACTCCACGTAAGTCGCCCATCCTTCCGAATAGCTGGTATATTTTAACAGGTTCCTTAAATGGGATACGCCGCTTTCATAGAAATAGATATTCTGGTATAAATGTCCGGGATAACCTTCGTGGGCAAGCAGCGTATACAGATCATAGTCTTCGTATTCCTCCGATCCGTTGATATAAATCATGTTATCCTCCGGCCGGTCGATGGGAGGCGCCAGACAAGCGGCAGGGCTGAACGCATCCTCCAGGGATTCCGGCACATATTTCAGCCGGTACTGTGACTGCGGTATCTCCGGAAACCTGTCTTTAATCTGTCCCTGTAAGTCCGTCAGTATTTCGTCCACGCCGGACAGCGCAAATTCATAATCATCCACTTCCTCCATAACTTCCGGGTGTTTTGACATCGTCTCCTGCATCTGCTGTATTTCCCAATTCATGCGCCGCAATATCTGCTTTTCCAGCCTGTCCATATTCCGGTATGTAACGCCTGCCGTGGAGCTTAACAGATACTGGTAGTACTCCCGCCCTTTTGGCAGGTAGTAAAGCCCCATGTCATTTCTTCCCGTCCCCTTCAATTCCCCGATGCCCTCAATCAGCAGCTCATACGCCGGGATAAAATGCTCCTTCATAATCTGAAGGTGCCTTTCCTCATACGCCTTTTTTTCTTCCGGCGTCACATCTGTCAGCGCATCCAGCTTTTCGGAAAACGTATCCGTCAGGAAACTTTCCTCCGGGTCTTCCAAATACCCTTCGCAGGATTCTATCACCTCATCCGCCGTCGCATCCGACATAAACAGCCCGGCTTCCGATTTCTTCCTTTCATAATCCATGATTTCCTCATAATACCGGTCCATCTGGGAAAGCAGCTCCAAATAATCCTCCACATCCCGCTTATCATAAAACATATAATCCGCAAACATAAACGGAAGCTCCACCTGCTGCCCCACTACCGGTTTTAACGGATTCGCATACAGCTCAAATCCTTCGCTTGCCAGTTCCGTATCCAGATAATAATCCAGCACTTCATAAGTAAGCTGCTGCTCCTTCGTCAGAAGTTCATATTCCACCCCGGTCAGTTCCTCTTTGACCTCCTGTATGTTTTCCATGATTTCATCCACATCATCCACGGAATAGTCCCCAAGCGTCACCTCATAATCCTCAATCCCATAGGCTTCGGGGTCCGCAATAAAAAAATGAAGGCTCAAGGTATCGCCGGTTATCTCGTCCAAAAACAATCCTTCCGTCATTTCATCAAATTCCTGCCGTACCCTCTCCGCTTTCTGCCTCCCCCAAGGAGTATCCGCCGAAGAACACCCGGACAGCAGTATTCCCGCAGCCAGCAAAAACACGACTGTATTTTTCCACAGCTTCCTTCTTTTGTCCATACACAACCTACCCTTCTTATCCGCACATCCGTCACATCCGTAAAAAGTATCCATAACACTGTCATTTTACCACAATCCATCACACAATACCATATGTCACATTGATACCGGATGCAATGATAGGCATATAGTTACTGTTCATACCATGCCGGCTTCGAGGTGTTTTCGCACATACAGTGTGCGAAAATCCCGAGGGTTGCAGCGTGTGCATCGCGAAGCGTGTTACTGGTCATGGAGTGAACAGTAACGGCATATAGCCTGGAAGGGGTTACAAGGGCAGAAACACGGGCAGGAATTTTTCGCGGCAGCAGTGCTACTGCCATCGCAAAAATTTCCTGCCCGTGCGTCCATCTAAAAAGACATTAATCCAAACTATCCAAAGCGGCCAGCCCGCTTCCCCACACCGCAACGCCATCCTCCGACAATGCGGTAAATCCCATCACATATTTTAATCCAAACTCATCGTACTGTTTACAGAATACACCCTGGTACACCTCATCGCCCAAAGTCAATGTCAGCCGGTTCCCATCCTTCAGTTCCCAACTGCCCTCATAAGCGCCCGTCACTTTCCCGTTGGACTCCAGGATAATATCCACGGATTCCTTCAGTTTCGTGGTAATCTGCCGTCCGTGTTTCACCAGTTTATAAGTGCCTGCCACATCTTTTTCCCCGTACTGCCCAATCGTCTCACCCACATAACGGTACGGCGCAATCACCGGCCAGCCCGCTTCGTTAAAGAACATCTGATGGACACGTACCTCATGCTGTTCTCCCAGCCCTTCAAAACGCGTATGGAATATAATGAAATATTTTCCTGTTTCTTCGTCATACAAGGTCGAGTTATGTCCCGGTGAAACAAGACCCCTCCTGTCCTCACCGTTTTCCCCTTCATGCCATGTCCACTTATAGTTCCCCATCAGCTTCACGCCATACTGCTCTGCCTTCCGGTCGTCAAAATAAGTCCCCGGATCGCCCGCACACTCGATCATATCCGTTCCCGTGCTGTCATAATAAGGTCCGTCCGGCGTCTTGGAGCGGCAGACACGGATGTTATACGCCCCGGTGGAATCCAGTCCCCCGAAAGAAAGGAACAGGTAATAATATTCCGTCTGCGGATTATACTCTATAAAAGCCGCCTCAATCCTTAAATGATTCGCACCCAAAATCTTCTTCCCGTAACCGGGCTCCAAGGGAAGTCCCGTAGCCTTATCCAATTCCAGAATAAAAATACCGCCGGAATAAGAACCGTACATCATCCAAAGCCGCCCCTCCGTATCATAGAAAATACAAGGGTCCACCACATTCGGCTGCACCGTCGCATCATAAACATCCCCGTCCTCACTCGGTTCACTGGTCATGCCGGAGCGGAGGAAAATCCCCAAATCCTCATATGGACCCTCTACCTTGTCCGAAACCGCCAGACCCAAACACGACCTGGGCGAACTGCCTTCGCAGGCACAGTAATACATATAAAACTTTCCGTCCTCCAACTGGAATACATCCGGCGCCCAAAGCGTATTACTTTGTGCCCAATCGAACACGTCCGGCATCGTATTCAGCGCATCCGGGATAATCGGATTCATTTTCCTCACACCGTCCCCAATCATCTCCCAGTTCATCAAGTCCGTGGACTTCGCACCCGCCAAATGGGAGCCGAAGATATAATAGGTATCTTCAAATTCCACTATGGAAGGATCATGTACCGATACGTTTTCAAAAGATATCTGCACATCCTCCTTCGCCTTAAGCGGTATCTCCTTACTTCCGCAGCCTGCAAGCAGCCCTGCCGCCGTCACGGCTGCAGTCCCCGCACATACCAATTTCCTACACCAATTGTCCATGTTTTTACCCCCAATCTTGTTTGACTTTTCCGTAAACTATTTTAGATATAATTAAATTATATAAAATACTTCCGGAAAAATCAACCACTAAGTCAAAAAACCCGCTGCAAAACATAACAATTCAGCTTGAAATGTTATTGGTGATGGGGGGGACGCACGGGAGGGAGTTTTTTGGGGGGCGGCAGCGGTGGGATTGCCTGTCCCGGATTTTCCGTGCACTTTTTCCGGCTGGGAGTTTCTAAGCAGAATGGCGTAGGTTATCATTGGCTGCGGTCGCCCTCTATCGGCATCCATGCCGAATCGGGCTAAACCGTGCATCCATGCACGGTTTCCCTTAGTTTTCCGCATTCTGCTAAGAAACTCCCGCCGAAAACGAAGCACGGAAAATCCGGGACAGGCAATCCCACCGCTGCCGCCCCCCAAAAAACTCCCTCCCGTGCTGGGTAAAATGGGAATGGTAATACACACATTACATTTATTAATAACCAGCAAAAACCAAGAGAGGAACCCCCTGCCCGGTTTGTTCCTGCCTCCCTGGGCTTCCCCTGTCGGTATCTGTTCAAAACCTGTTTCAAAAAATGGTGCTGTTTCTAATTGTGCCCGGCCGCCGTGGTCAGAAACCGACGGTTGGGCGCAATTAGAAACAGCCCGTTTTTGCCATCAGGTTTGAACAGATACCGGCAGGAGAAGCCCGGGGAGGCAGGGACAAACCGGGCAGGGGGTTCCTCTCCTGGCTTTTGCGTCCTCCCGCACTCCCCCCGCTACAAAGTCTCCCCATCCACCATCTCCCCATCCAAAACCACGCTTTCCGGCAATCCCTCCTCCCCGTTCATCAGTCCAAACAACAGTTTCACCGCTTCTTTCGCCACCGGTTCCACGGGATTATAAATGGTATTGAGCCTCGGCGTCACATATTGCAGCGTATCGATGCAGTCAAAGCCCATAATCCCATAATCCTTTCCTGCCCTTTTTCCTTTTCCGTTCATGTATTTCATAATTTCCAGTGCGAAAATATCTCCCGCGCAGAAAAACGCCGTCCGCCGTCCCGTTTGGTCCAGCTCCCCATACGCTTTTTCCATGTAATCCTTATTTTTCCCGATTACGACGGCTTCCACCTTTCCTGCACTGCCGCACTGCCCTTCCCATTCTGCCACCGCTTCCCGGAAACCTTCCAAACGCTGCTGGTGCACATGGGTATTTTCTTTTCCATTCCGCTCTAACGGCGGACAGACGAACACGATTTTTCCGTATCCTTTCCGTAAAATCGTTTCCGTCGCTTCCCTTGCCGCTTTTTTCTCCTCGATTCCCACAAAAGGTATGCCGTCCGCAATCCGGTTTCCAATCGTGACGATGGGGGTATCCAGGCTTTGCAGGAATTCCCTGTACGTCTCCCCCTGGTTGACCGAAGAAAGGATGATTCCGTCCACATGGTAATCCGCCAGCCGTTCCAACTGCTCCTTTTCCATTTCCTTGTTTTGCTCATGCAGGGTAATGTTGACAAAATATCCCTGTTTTCTCGCTTCCATCTCTATGGCACTGAGCATTTGGGCAAAATAGCGGTTATTTACATCCAATACCACAACCCCGATATAAAACGTCTGTCCTTTTACCAATCCCCTCGCCAGCAAATCCGGCCGGTAGCCGCATTCCTTTGCTTTTGCCAGTATCATTTCCTTGGTACGGGGGTTAATCCTGCCCGTATCCGTCAGCGCCCGGTGTACCGTCATCCTTGAAACACCGCACATCTGCGCCAGTTCTTTTGCCGTTACTGCCACTTCCGTTCCTCCTGTGATAAAAGATAACTTATTTTATCACAGAATTCCAATCCGTACCATATTCCAGGACAAAGGGGGAAGCTGGCTGATTAAAATATTTTCCTCCAGTCTGCTGCCGTCATACGGTTTGGGTTTTACCGCATCATGATCCGCCAGATTGGTGGTCTTCCTGTCTTCCGTACACATCGTGGTATGTCCGATGATTTCCACCGCCTGAAAACCCTGTAATTCCACGGTAAGCCCGGACACCTCATCCTGGGCGCGGTTAACCGCAAACAGGACCACTTCTTTTCTTTCCTCATTGTGAACCGCCACATAATCCACGTAAGGAACCTGTTTCCTCAGCGTACAGTCATAAGCCGGCAGCTCTGCCGCCCCCTGTAAGACTTTTCCCCTTCCGTAATTTGCCATGTGCATGAACGGGTAGTAGATGGGCTGTACCCATACCCCGCCTTTTTCTTCCGTCATGACTGCTGCGCTGATATTCGTTAACAGCGACTGACAGGCAATTTTAACCCGGTCGGCATATTTCAGGAAATTCATCATCATGCTGGCAAACAGCAGGGCATCTTCCATGGAATAAATCTGTTCGCTCAAATGGGGCGCCACCTGCCAGGGACTTTCGTCCACGGCTGCAGCCACCTCCCGGTCCGGCATGGACCATACCCCCCATTCGTCAAAACTGATGGATATCGTCTTACCGGAACGCTTCCACGCTTTGACGTAATCACAGGTTCCTATGACGGTCCGTATGTATTCCTCCATATCCAGCGACTGGGAAAGGAAATTATCCGTCCCGAGTTCCTGTCCCCCATAATACTGGTGAAGGGAGATATAATCCACATAAGGATACGTATACTTTAAGGTTTCTGCCTCCCATTCGGGATAGGTCTGCATGTCCGACTTGGAACTGCCGCAGGAAACCACTTCAATACCACTGTCCACCTGTTTCATTGCTTTTGCCGTTTCCTGTGCCAGCCTTCCGTATTCCTGCGCGGTCTTATGCCCAATCTGCCAGTCCCCGTCCATTTCATTGCCAAGGCACCATGTCTTAATGCCGTATGGTTCTGCGGCGCCGTGTTCCCGGCGCCAATCGCTGTAATAGGTTCCTTCCTTTATGTTGCAGTATTCCACCAGCGATACCGCATTTTCAATCCCTTTTGTCCCAAGGTTGACGGCAAATACAGGCTCTATGCCCGCCTTAGCCGCCCATTTCATAAACTCATTGGTCCCGAATTCGTTGGTTTCTATGGAACGCCATGCAATTTCCAGCCTGCGGGGACGTTTTTCCACCGGTCCCACCCCGTCGCGCCAGTCATAGCAGGAAACGAAATTTCCTCCCGGATAACGTACTGCCGTTACCCCCATTTCTTTCACTTTTTCCAGCACATCCTGACGGAACCCGTCCTCATCCGCCGTTTCATGGCCGGGTTCGTAAATGCCCGAATACACCACCCGCCCCATGTGTTCCACAAAGGAACCGTATATCCTTGGATCGATTTCACCTTTTATAAAATTCCGGTTTAAAATAATATGTGATTTTTCCTTTTCCATTTTTCTTTTTTACCATTATATACCTTTCATTTTGTTTTGTACTGTGTCACCATATCCTACTCTTTCATGCCCGACACCGCAATTCCCTCCACAAAATATTTCTGGCAGAATATGTATAAAACCAGCAACGGTGTCAGTGAAATCATCGTAGCCGCAAGGGTCGGTCCGTATTTAATCACCTTATTTCCCACCAGGACCGCCAGTCCCGCCGACAGCGTCCTCCGGTTCTGCGAACTGGTCAGCATCAGGGGATACAGCAAATCATTCCAGTTATTCATGAAATGGAATATGCCAAGGCTCACCAAAGCCGGTTTGCAAAGCGGCAGCATAATGGAGCGGTAAATCCTGAATTCGCTCATGCCGTCTATCCGTCCCGATTCCTCCAGCGATTTCGGCAGCCCTTCAAAGAAAGAACTCATCATGTAAATTCCGAACGCGCTGGTGGCGCGGGGCAGTATTAACCCCAAATAAGTGTCCAAAAGGTTCAGCTTATAGACTTCTATGTAAAGGGGCGTCATAATAATCTGGAACGGGACCATCATGGTCAGCAGGATAATGGAAAACAGGAGTTTGGAACCCCTGAAACGCATCCGCGCAAACGCGTATCCCGCCATGGAGTCAAACAGCAGGCTCACCACCGTCACACCTCCCGCAAACACCACGGTATTTCTTGTCATTTGAAAAATGGGAATACTTTCCCCCACGTACAGATACTGGTGCAGCGTCCATTCCTCCGGGAAGAAACGGGGCGGGAACTTTATGACACCCGTATCCGTCTTAAACGAAGAAACAAGCAGCCACAAAATCGGAACCAGTACCGTAACCGCCACAAAAAATGTAAATACAAAACCGGCGGCCTCGGTAAACTTTATTTTCCTTATTCTTCGATTCCCGGTCCTATTTTCTCCCGTATTCTGTCGTGCTGTTTTATTTACTTTCCTTTCACTCATCGGTATCCTCCCCTCTGCCCAGGATAAACCTTTTTAACACAAAGGTCAGGAACGCCACAATCAAAAACAAATACACGGAAATGGCGGAAGCATACCCCAAATCATTGGGCGCCGTCTGGAATCCCCTGTCGTATATATATTGCACCACGGTTTCCGTCCGGTTCAACGGTCCTCCCTGCGTCATGACATATGCCTGATCAAACATCTGCATTGCGCCTATGGTCGTGGTGACAATGCAAAAACTGATGGTAGGCCATATTCCCGGAACCGTAATATGCACAAATTTCTGAAGACCTCCTGCCCCGTCCATCTCCGCTGCCTCGTAAAGCGACTGGGAAATGTTCAATACTGCCGCCGCCAGCAGCGTCAGCGTATACCCGAACCCCTTCCATGCCGTTACCGCAATCACCGTAGGCATGGCGAGGTCCGGATTTTTTAAAAACGAAACCGTTTGGAATCCCGCCTGTTTGAGCCAATAAGCGATTAATCCCATGTTGGGATCCAACAGCATGGACCACACGATGCCGATTGCGGTCATGGAGCAGACAAACGGCAGGTAATAAACGGAACGCAGCAATTTGCAATACCGGTTATTTTTTGCCAGGCACATGGTCAGAAGAAGGGCAAGCCCTATCTGCAAAGGCACTTCCAGCAGCGTAAAATACAGACTGTTAAATGTGGCATTGCCTACCCTGCGGTCCGCAAACAAGCGGGTAAAATTCTTTAACCCTACAAAAGATACATCTTTCATAAATATATTCATGTCCGTAATGCTGATCAGCAGGGATGCTGCCAGCGGGACAAAAATAAACACGGACAAGATAAGCATGGACGGCAGCAGAAAGAGATATGCGCTCTTTTGGTTATGCGCCGCATACTTGCTTTTCCTGTTCCTGAAACTTTTTCTGCTTTTTCCCATAATCCCTCGATTCTGCCAAAACTACGGCTGTGCAAGAACCCTGTCCATGGCTTCCACCGCCTCTTTAAGAGCGTCTTCCGGTTTTGCCGCCCCCGTCATGACCTTTTCAAACATGGGAATCATCACGTCATTATCAATCTGGCTTGCCAGGGCATATCCCAAATTATAGGAACGGCCGATCTCCGTAGCCTTGGAAATGGCGCTTAACACTTCATCGTTTTGGATTTCCGGGTCTTCCATCAGCGTTTTGGACCAAACGGGGAATCCGTTTTTCTGTGACCATTCCTTTAATATATCATCCGTCAGCCAATACTGCATAAACTTATAGGCCGCCTGTTTCCGGTTTTCTTCCGTCCCTTTCGGAATCACGTAGCTGCATCCGCCTGCCGGTGAAAACGCCCCGGCGCTGCCTGCCACGCAGGGAGCAATGCCGAAATTGATTCCCTGTTCCCGCAGTCCGTTAATCTGCCACGGTCCGCTCATATACATGGCAATCTGCCCTGCCTGAAGCATTGTATCCGCTTCCGGTCCCGTAATGTTTTCCGGCGATACTTTCTTATTCACCATCAGGTCCTGCAGCCATTCCAGCGTTTTTAAATTTTCTTCCGAATCCAGGAGATTCTGGTTTGTGGCAGGATCATCCGCATCACCGCCGTTCGCCCACAGGAACTGCATGTAAGTCACACTGGTAGGCATCGCAAGCCCGAACTGGTTCTTGGAAGGATCCGTCAGTTTTTCCGCATACTGTGCCAGTTCTTCCATGGTTTCCGGCGCTTTTTCAGGGTCCAGTCCCGCTGCCGCGAACAAATCCTTGTTCCAGTACAGGTAACTTACATTATACTGCATGGGTGTCCCGTATAATTTTCCGTCCACATGGGATAATTCCAGTACATTTTCCAAAATGTTGTTCTTATCCACCCCCGTCACTTCCCAAAAGTCGCTGATATCTTCCAGGGAATCGTTGCTCACATAAGGAGCTATATTCTCCACCCCAAACAAAACCAAATCCGGCGCCGTTCCGGTGGCGATTGCCGCAGGCAGTTTCTGCTGCAACTGGTCATTGGGCATGATATCCATACGGATTTCGATATGATCCATGTTCGTCTTATTATAATTGTCCACAATCTGACGGAGGATATCACCGTCGGAACCGGTAAATACATTCCAAAATTCCACGATTACCTTTTCCTCCGAAGATGCATTTCCTTCTTCGCCTTTTGTCTCCGCTGCAGCCGTTGTTTCCCCTGTGGTTGTCCCTTCCGGCGTTTCCGGCGGCGCCTGCGTTCCCTTTTCCGCCCCATCCCCGCAGCCTGCCAGCAGGGACATACAAAGTGCGGCGGACAGGACTGCAGCACTCAGCCTTTTCATCCTTCCTCCCCTTTTGTTCCCTTCTTTCCATTTCTTCCATTTGCTCATCCGATTCATCCAAAAACCTCCTTCGATTTTCCGACAGGTGCTTTACATTTTTGCCATAATGCTTTAAAATAAACGAATACAAAAAATATCCTAACGGTTTTATCTGTTCTTTGCGGGGACGATAATGGTTGGGGTATTTTTTTGTGTTCTTTTCTTTCAGGGCTTTTATGGCGCTTTTTTGCTTTTTCCGTTTGGAAAAACATTTCCTGTCCTCTGCTTGTGTGCAAGTTACTATTGCGTACTCGTGTACGCTATGTTTGAATTATACACTTTCCACAAACACCTGTCAAGTCCGAATGCAACGCAATGCCGGTTTTTGAAAAGAAATAAGGGTATGGCAGATTTGTCTGCCATACCCTTATTTCTTTCCGTCCGTCCCCAAAAACGTCCCGTCCTTTTGGAACTCCTGAAACTTCTTTTGCACAAATTCCGCCGAAACCACATAATGATAAAACTCCACGCCCGCCAGCTTCCCCTGGAACGAATTCTGGTACTCGTCCCCGCCCAGCATGACCTTTTCCGCCACCTTTAAACCGGGGACATGTTCCCGGCTTCCCACCAGCAGACCGTTAAAATACAGTTTCGCTATACCCGTTACCATGTCATAAGTGGCACATACATAAGACCATTGCTCCGGCAGCGCCTGCCTGCAGAAAATATCATGCCATTCGTTCGGGTCCCTGTCGTCCTTAATCCGGAAACAGAATGTTCCCTGCCCAGTCCCCGGAATCAAACTTAAGAATCCGTCCGCAAACGTCACGTATACCGCACTGGTCCACGCCTGTTCGATATCGGGATTTACCCAAAAGCAAATGGAGTAATTATCGCTGTGCATAATTTTCTTCGGCAGTATCACCAGGTTTTCCTTCACCCTGCCGCCGGGAAAAACAAGCGCCCGCTGGGAACGGATAACACCGTCGGCATACCCGAGTCCCTCTCCCACATATTCGCCCCCGTACTCTCCCTTCTCATCCAGAAGGTGTCCGTCGAAGGAAAACCGGACCGGAAACTTGTTTCCCGTCAGAAATAACCTCTTTCCGTATATTTGGTGGAATTCGGGTTCCTCCACCGCATCCCCGTAAAAATCGCCGGTACCGAACTGCGCCCCGTAATTGGCAAGCATTTCCACCTGTCCCGCATCCCTGATTTCCTGCGCCACGATATAGCGGTGCAGGTCTCTGCCGAGACTTATGACATTACGCAGAATATGCGGCGCAGTACCGTTTTGCCCTTCCGCCACCGTCAGCTTCGCATCCAGCTTTAAAATCTGTGAGGGAATGTCCTGCAGTACCGTAAGGGAAGACGCGGATCCAAAATTGTTTATGGCTACCCCGAATCCTATGTAAATCAGCGATTCCACCGCAAAGTGCAGCCGGTCCTTATTCTCCAGAAAATCGTTCTCCTCAATGCACAGCTTAATTTCCTGCGGGGATACCTGATACTTCTCCAAACAGCGCCGGAGATTCCTTATCCCTTCTTTTTGCATAATGTAAAGGCCGGATATCTTCATATAAACATCCAAATGTTCCAATGCCGTACCTTTCCACTGGTTTTTCCAAAGGCAGACCTGCTCAAAAACAAAAGCGTCTACCTGCGCCACAATCCCGTACTGTACGAACACCGGCATGAATTCCGCCTCCGTCAGTACGCCCAAACCGGGAAAATTCCAATGAAGCACCACTTCGGCGGCATATACCTCCGAAGTCTGCAGATAAATCACCGGACGCAGGAGAATCTGCATTTCCTCCCGTTCCATCGCCAAAAGCGCCCTGTCCTTTATGGCTTTCTGTTTCTCCACATGCCCTTTGATGCGGTCATATACAATGTAGCTGCCCTTACCGTTCTTTTTTACGAAATACATCGCTTCATCACACTGCTGCAGGATACGGTTCAAACCGTCCCGCACCCACTGGCTGTATATAACGCCGATACTGAAGGACAGCATCGCTTCAATGCTTTCACCAAACTCCCCGCTCTTTAAACCTTCCTGAAGTACCGGAAACAGCTTTTCCAAATGGGACGCGCTCTGTTTGCCGTCGCAGATAATTACGAACTCATCGCCGCCCATCCGTACCACAATCTGTCCCTCAAATATCTTCCGCAGCAGGCGGCTGATGAAAACCAACAGTTCATCCCCTTTGGAATGTCCGTAAATATCATTCACCAGCTTGAAATTGTCCACATCAATATAAATGCAGTGAACCATAGTATCCAATGGAAGCTGCTCCCACACGTCGTTTAACCCCCTGCGGTTAAACAACCCCGTCAGGTAGTCCGTATTCACTTCTGTTCCCTTTATCCCAATAAACATTTCACCCATTATTCCGCCCGCTTTGCTAAAAAATGTTAAAAATGAAACACCGGATTCCCGTCCGCATCCCATCCGAATTTCATCAGCATGGCATGGCGGTTTGGATTATACAGCGGATCTCCCACAATTTCCGTTTCCGTGCGTGCGTGGAATACCATGATATCATTGCCTTCCCCGTCCACCGTAAAGGAGTTATGCCCCGGTCCGTAAATCCCCTTTTCCGCATCGGTCTTAAGCACCGGATAGCGCTCCTTCTTCCATGCCCTGGGGTCCAAAAGCTCCGCATCCTCACTTACCGACATCATCCCTATGCAGTAATTAACGCCCGTATCGCTGGCAGAATAAGTCACGAAAATCTTCCCGTTCCGTTTAAGAACCGCAGGGCCTTCGTTTACCCAGAATCCGTGGCGTTCCCAATCGTAATCCGGCGTGGTCAGAAGAACCTGGACCGTTTTTAACTTGTTCGCGCTCTCCATTTGGGCAATGTAAAGGTTGGAAATCTGCCTGCCCACACCCGTTTTCTCCGCCCAAATGTAATAGTAATTTCCCTTATTTTCAAGGATAGTGGCATCCAGCGAAAAAGCCTCAAAAGAAAACTCGTCCTCATCCGCGCGCTGCATTTTCCCAAGCTCCACCCACGCGTCCTTCATGGGATCCGGTCCCTGGCATTCCAGCACATAAGGGCGTATTTTCCATATATCGTCCTTTTCCCCTGCGGCAAAATATACATACCACTTACCGAACAGGAAATGCATCTCCGGCGCCCACACATGTTTACTCATGGGGCCAGACTCGTGTTTATGCCATATTTCCGTTTCTTCCGCCTGTGCCAGCCCTTCCAGCGTATCCGATTTCCGCAGCACGATACTGTCATAAGCCGGAACGCTTGCGGTAAAATAATAGCTGCCCGAAGCATCCTTTACCACATAAGGGTCCGCGCGCTGCGCAATCCAAACCGTGTTATACTTAAATTCCTTGTTTGCACTCATCTCATATCCTCCTGACTTTCCCATAATCCCTGCCTCCGCCGGTTTACCATTTTGCGTGGACGGCGGGGCAGTGGTTTTTAACCACTGCCGCCCGCATTTCCACGAAACACCCGCACATCCGGCACATGCCGTTTAACAGGCTGCCGCATTCCCGGCAGGCTGCCAGCCTTTCTTCGTACTGGGAATCCGGCGTTTTAATGTCCTCATCCAAACGGCTGATGTAATCGTACATATTTTTATAATATTCCGCATCCGGCATCTCTTTTGCCAGACACCTGCGGCAGATGCGCTCCGCCACTTATGCCTTCACTTCCATATGGATTACCGCACAGGCGGGAACCGTCAGCTTAATGCTTCCGCCCTCCGTCACGGTGTAATCCGTAAATTCCTTTTCCTTTACGTTTTCCGGCTCGTCAAACGTATTGTACGCATCCATGCTTCCGGTCAGGATGGCAGCCTCCACCTTTTCCGCCTTTTTGCCGGCAAACAACACCTCGATTTCCTTTGCATCCGTTACGGACAGATTACCCAACGTAATGTGGATATTGCCTTCCCCGTCCACGGAAACGGATTCGCTGATGTCCGGCACACGGTAATCCTCCACGCCGATTTCCTCCGTCTCCACAAAACTTTCCAGAAGCTGCGCGTTCTGGTGATACTTGTACATATGGAAAATATGGTAGGTAGGGGTCAGTATCATTTTCTCCCCTTCCGTCAGTATCACGGACTGCAGCACATTCACCATCTGCGCAATGTTCGCCATTTTCACGCGGTCACAATGTTTGTTGAAAATATTCAGTGTCACACAGGCAACCAGCGCATCCCGCATGGTATTCTGCTGGTACAGAAATCCCGGATTGGTGCCCGGCTCCACATCAAACCAGCATCCCCATTCATCCACAATCATGCCGATGTTCTTTTCCGGGTCGTACTGATCCATAATATCGCCGTGCTTCTTAACCAGTTCCTCCATGAACCATGCCTTTTTCATGGTACGGAACCATTCCTTTTCATCAAACTGCGTAGCGCTTCCCTTATTTTCCCATCCGCCCGGATGCACATAATAATGTAAGGACAGCCCGTCCATCAGTCCGTGCAGCTCCTTCGGCACATGGTCATGGGTCGTGGAAAGCACCTGCCTGGTCCAATGGTAATCGTCCACGTTGGCGCCGCCGCAAATCTTTGCAATCGGATTGGCACTGTCATAATTCCTTACGTATGTTTGGTATCTTCTATATAAATTGCCGTAATATTCCGGCGTCATATTGCCGCCGCATCCCCAGTTCTCGTTACCGACCCCGAAATAATCGATTTTCCAGGGTTTCTCCCTGCCGTTTTTCCTGCGCAGGTCCGCCATCGGTGATACGCCGTCAAAAGTCATGTATTCCACCCATTCGGACATTTCCTGCACCGTACCGCTCCCCACGTTCCCGTTTACGTAAGTTTTGCAGCCAAGCTGTTCGCACAATTCCATAAATTCATGGGTACCGAAACTGTTATCTTCCAGCACGCCGCCCCAATGGGTATTAATCATTTTCTTCCTGTTTTCCTTAGGGCCGATACCGTCTTTCCAGTGGTACTCGTCCGCAAAACAGCCGCCCGGCCACCGCAGTACGGGAATCTTCATTTCTTTTAAGGCATCCACCACGTCCTTACGCATACCGTTCACATTGGGAATTTCCGAATCCTCCCCTACATACAGCCCTTCGTAAATACATCTGCCCAAATGTTCGGCAAAATGACCATAAATTTCCTCGTTAATCCGACCAATCCTTTTGTTCTCGTTAATGATTAATTTTGCCATTCTCTGCTCCTTCCCAGTTATCTCATAAATATCCATAAATTAGTTTAGCTTAAATTAAATTTTATAGTATATAATTATCTTTGGCAAGCAAATAAAATAAAAAAATAGCAAAATTAATTTAGATATAATTTTTTTCTAAATTAATTTAATAAAATTCAAAAATATTAAAAAATTCTATTGACAACCCGGAATAAGTATTGTACACTTTTTACAGAAAGAGATGTCGCACCTATAAAAAATATACAAATTGACGAACCAAGGGGTTGTTTATTTTTAAATCCCAAATGCAATTTGCTACATATTTTATATAGTACATTTTTTTCTAAAATATTTGGCAAAACCAAAAACAGTTAGAAACAAGGAGGAAAAGAACTATGAAAAAGAAATTAGTCAGCGCACTCCTGAGTGTCGCAATGGTTGCTTCCCTTTTGCTGACAGGCTGCGGCGGCGGCGATTCTGCTCCGGCAGCAAGCGGTGATTCTGCAGCGGGTACGGAAGAAGCAGCAGCAAGCACGGAAGAAGCAGCTCCCGAAGCAAGTTCCACGGAAACATCCACCCTTGACGGCGGCGCAGGCGAAGGCGCAACGGAATTGGAATACTGGACATTCGTTGAACTCCACGGACAGCATTTCGAGACCATGCTCCAGAAATGGAACGAAGCAAATCCTGACAGGCAGATTAAATTGAACGTAACGGTTATGCCTTACGATGATATGCACAACAAACTTCTTATCGCCGTACAGACTGGCGAAGGCGCACCGGATATCTCCGACATTGAGTTGGGAAGGTTCCCTGATTTCCTTGCAGGCGATGATGTGCCGCTGGAAGCATTGAATGACGCCGTAGAGCCTTACAAAGCTGATATCGTACAGTCCCGTTTGGAAATTTACAGCAAAGACGGCACCATTTACGGATTCCCTACCCACGTAGGCGCTATGGTTGCTTTCTATAACACGGAGCTTCTTGAAAAAGCAGGCATTGACTACACCACCATCAAGACATGGGATGATTTCAAGGCAGCCGGCATTAAGCTCTATGAGGAAACAGGCGTTTATATGTGTACGGCAGATACCTCCGCTACATGGCAGGAATCCATCATTCTTGCACAGGCTAACACGGATTTCGTGGACGCGGACGGTAATCCGCAGGTAAACTCCCAGGCTATGATTGACGGTCTGACCATGTTAAAAGATTTCCAGGATAACAACGTAATCGCTACCATCGCTGGCGGACAGCCGGATACGGATGAAGCGAGAGGTGAATACAACCTTGAGAAATATGCATGCCAGTTAATGCCCCTTTGGGAAATGTCCCGTTACACCAACTACATGGATCAGTTTGCAGGCAAAATTGCCATCGCTCCCCTTCCGGTTAAAGCAGGTGAGCCTCTGATGTCCGTTGGTGGCGGCGGTACCGGTACGGTTGTTACCAAGACTGCAAAAGACGTTCAGCTTGCAAAAGATTTCTTAACCTATGCTAAGATTTCTTCCGATGCTAACATTGAAATTTGGAACACCTTAGGATTTGACCCTTGTAACATGGACGTATGGGAAATGCAGGACGTAACACACAATCCTGACAACCAGTTCGTAAAATACTTCGTAAACAACCCGTTTGACGTATTGAACGAAGTAAAAGGCGATATCAGGACCATCAAGTCCGTTTCCGCAACACCTACCATCAACAACATCCTGTGCACGGTTACGTTAAACGCCATCTTTGAAGACGGTCAGGACGTAACGGAGGCTTTGAATGAAGCTCAGGAAATGATTGAGCAGGAATTACAGTAATCACATACGCAAAAGGTAAAACGGGCGTTATGACACGCTGAATAATAGCTGCCATATATGGAACAGGATATATGGCAGTTATTTTTACCTTAATTATATAAAATTATTATAAAGAATATATAAAAAGAAAACTGTGCCGGAAGGCGCTACCATGTCGGAAGGAGGAAGATAGTATGTTCAAAAGGTTTTTGTATTCCAAAAAGGTAGCTCCGTATGTATTCGTATTACCTTTCATACTTACCTTTTTAATTTTTTGGCTTTATCCGTTAGGAAGCTCCTTTACCATGAGCTTTCAGGAAAGAATGATGGGACAGCAGCCCAAATGGGTCGGATTAAGCAATTACACTAAGCTGCTAACCGATAAAGTATTCTTAAAGGCTGTTTCAAACAGCGTCATCTACATGGTGGGAACCCTGATTCTGTTAATCCCGTTCCCCATGCTGTTTGCCGTACTGATTGATAACAAATTCATGTGGGGACAGAATTTCTTTAAATCGGCATTCTTTCTCCCTTCCCTTACTTCCGTCGTTGTGGCAGGTACCATTTTCCGTCTGATGTTCGGTGAAATGGAGACTTCGTTATTCAACCAGGTCATCGGGTTATTCGGCGCAGGTCCGTTAAAACCCTTAAAATCTGCCGGATGGTCCATGGCAGCCCTGCTCATCATCGCCTGCTGGCGGTGGACCGGCGTCAACATGCTCTACTTCCTTTCCGGTCTGAAGGGCATTGACACGGAATATTATGAAGCGGCTTCCATTGACGGAGCGAACTCATGGCAGAGATTTTTGTACATAACCATGCCTTTGTTGAAACCTACCACCATTTACGTACTTACCATCAGTATTTACGCAGGTTTGGCAATGTTTACCGAAAGCCTCATGATGTTCAACGGCAACAACTCGCCGAAGAACATCGGTCTTACCATTGTCGGATACCTGTACCGTCAGGGTATTGAAAAGAGTAAACTGGGCTATGCCGCTACCGTTGGTATCGTACTCTTAATTGTGGCAATGGTAATCAATATCGCACAGTTAATTATGAACGGAACATTTAAGAAGGAGGATTAAGTATGGGAACAGCTACGACAACAGCAAAAGACCCCGTAGGCGGTAGAACAAAAGTATTAATCACCAGAATCCTGCTCCTCGTATTTTTCGTCATTCTGTTTTTACTGGTGATGCTTCCGTTCTATGCAATTACACTGGCATCCTTTAAACCGGGCGCCGACATCATTAAATTTGGCTTAAACCTTGATTTTGACCTTTCCACCATGAGCCTTAAGAACTTTGTGTACCTGTTCACGGGCAAGCATTCCTACTGGATGTGGTTTAAGAACAGCCTGTTCCTGCTTTTAGTCCAAGTGGTACTGGTTCTTTTGGTAAGTGCATTTGTCGCTTACGGTTTTGCGGCTTATGAATTCAAGTTCAAGAATTTCCTGTTTATATGCGTTTTGCTAATCATGATGGTACCTTTTGAAATCCTGTTAATGCCCATGTATGTACTGGTAAATGATTTGGGAATGTACAATTCCTTCTCCGCCATCATCATACCGGGTATGGCAAACGCCTCCACGATATTCTTCTTCCGGCAGTACCTTACCAGCATACCGAAGGCGCTCCCCGATGCGGGACGTGTGGACGGATGTACGGAATACGGCATTTTCTTCCGCATTATCTTACCGATTATGAAGCCTTCCTTTGCGGCAATGGCAATCTTAAACGGTATGAACAGTTGGAATAACCTGTTATGGCCTTTCATGGTATTGGGCGACGGTAAGAAATTCACGCTTCCCATCGGTCTGAAGACGCTGCTTACCCCTTACGGTAACAACTATGACCTGTTGATTGTGGGTTCCTTCTTCGCTATCTTCCCTATCTTCGTATTGTTCCTCTGCTTCCAGAGCTACTTTATCGAAGGTATGACGGCAGGCGCCGTAAAGGGTTAATCCCTGAAAACGAAACCGTTGGAATCGGATACGGAAAACTTTGGCAACCACTATATCATATAGAAAAAAGAATGGAGAAATCCATTCTTTTTTCTAAAAAAGGTAAAACGATTCACTAAAACGGTTTACTATACGGACTGCATGTGCTAAAATATCCCTTAAGGATCCACCGACCATACGGGCGGAACCGGAAAGGCGGATATGGCATGGCAACCATACGGGAAATTGCAAAAGCATGCGGTGTTTCCATTTCCACGGTATCCAATGTATTAAACAACAAATCCAACGTTGGGGAAGACACCAGGCAGAAAATACTGGATACGGCAAAGGAAATGGCCTACATTCCAAACTACATGGCAAAGAACCTGAAACTGAAAACAACCAAAACCATCGGCATCATCACGGAAGACCTGACGGTATTTAACTGTGCCGAAATCGTTGACGGCATCCATGAATTTTTCGACGAACATGGATATACTTTCCTGCTTGGAAACTTACGGCTTTACAAAAAATATGACAATGAATTTTACCACCGGGACGTTTACAAAAAGCAGGTGGATACGGAACTGAACAAAATGAAGGCGAAGCAGGTGGACGGCATCATTTACATCGGCGCACACTGCCGGAAGATTAATTACATTCCCCAAGGATTTCCGATTCCTTTGGTATTGGCGTACAGCTTCTGTTCCAACCCGGATATCCCTTCGGTCATTTTTGACGACGAAGAAGCCGCATACCAGGCAACCTCCGCCCTCATTAAAAACGGGAACCGGAAAATCGGGGTGATTGCCGGGGAACTGTCCAGCCTGCATACAAAAGAGCGCATCAACGGTTATAAACGCGCCCTGGGGGATGCCGGCATCCCGTTCCGCCGCAATCTCATACAGGAAGGCAACTGGAACAAAACACAAAGCATATGCGCCTGCAAAACGCTGATGGACGAAGCGGTCACTGCCATTTTTGCCATGAACGACATTATGGCAGGCGGGGTCTATGAGTTTACGGCAAGGGAAGAATTAAAAGTCGGCACGGATTTGGATTTAATCGGTTTCGACAACCGGGAAGTGGCACAGGCATACAACCCTACCCTCACTACCATGAAGCTGCCGCTGAACCGTATCGGGCGCAAAGCGGCGGAAATCATGATAAACATTCTGGAGAACGGAAGGGAAAGCATTCAAAAAAACCTGTATAAAATCAACTGCGAATTAATCATCCGTGACAGTTTGCGGAAATAACCCAAATTCCCCGCGGGACTTATCCGGCGCCTGCAAAACGCATCTGCTGCCGGTACTGCGTTAGCGCTGCATCCGCACCCCCGCGGGAAACGAAAAGACAGCGCAGAAACGGAGAAAATATGGAAAAACTGGAACTTCTTCCACTGAAGGACATAAGGCTGGACGATTCCTTTTGGAACAAATACACCCGCCTGGTCACAAAAGAGATCATCCCCTACCAATGGGAAACATTAAACGACCGGGTACCGGACGCGGAACCGAGCCACTGCATCTCCAATTTCCAAGTGGCCGCCGGTTTAAAGGAAGGAACCTTTGAGGGTGCGGTATTCCAGGATACGGATGTGGCAAAATGGCTGGAAGCCGTAGCCTATTCCCTTTCCTATGAACCGGATGCCGCCCTGGAACAAACTGCGGACGAAGTCATTGAACTTATCGGCAAAGCCCAACAGCCCGACGGCTATATCAACACCCATTTTACCATCCTCGCACCGGAACACCGCTGGGCAAACCTGCGGGAAGGACATGAACTGTATACCGCCGGACATCTGTTGGAAGCGGCGGTGGCTTATTACAAAGTAACAGGCAAAGACAGATTCCTGAATATCATGCGCCGCTTTGCGGATTTAATCTGCGATGTCTTTCACCAGGAAAAATACAGCCGCGCCGTACCCGGACATCAGGAAGTGGAAATTGGGCTGATTAAATTGGCGGAAGTAACCGGCGACCGCAAATACATGGACATGGCAAAGGATTTCATTGACCGGCGGGGTTGCGAACCCAATTATCTCGTCACCGAACATGAAAATCCGCTTTGGATTGACATTTTTAAGGACGTAAAGCCCTTCCTTCCCGCCTACTCCCAATGTCATAAACCGGTACGGGAACAGGACACCGCCGAAGGGCATTCGGTCCGGGCGACCTATATGTACTGCGCTATGGCGGATTTGGCGGCGGCATACGACGACAAGGAACTTCTGGATGCCTGCAAACGTCTTTGGGACAACATCGTGGAAAAACGCATGTATATCACCGGCGGCATCGGCAGTTCCGGCGCCTATGAACGGTTTACCACGGACTATGACCTGCCCAACGACTGCAATTATTCCGAAAGCTGTGCTTCCATTGGTTTGGCGCTGTTTGGCCGCCGCATGGCACAGATTACCAAAGAAGGCAAATACATCGATGCCATGGAACGGGCGCTGTACAATACCGTATTGGCAGGCATTGCCATGGACGGAAAAAGTTTCTTCTATGTCAACCCCTTGGAAGTTTGGCCGGACAACTGTTTAGCGCACACCTCCATGGAACATGTGAAACCAATCCGTCAAAAATGGTTCGGCGTTGCCTGTTGTCCGCCCAACATCGCAAGAACCCTTGCCAGCTTAGGAGAGTACGTTTATTTCCGGAAAGGGGACAATCTTTGGGTCAATATGTATCTTTCGGGAGAAACGATTCTGCAGACGGAAGACGGCAGCGCTACCGTTACGCAAAAAACGCGTTTTCCTTTTGAGGGAAAAATAGAGCTTCATATTTCCTCCGACACCGGACACCCCATCCAATTGGCACTGCATGTTCCCGCTTACGCGGAAGGATTTACCGTTACGGAAGGGGAAAAGGAAATACCGGTACAAATGAAGGACGGCTACGCCTACCTGACCGGCGGTTTTACCTGCACAGACCTTACCGTTACGTTCGCCATGCCCGCCCGCATCGTCTACGCCAACCCTAACGTCCGCGCGGATGCAGGAAAAGCCGCCATCGTAAAGGGTCCTTTGGTTTACTGTCTGGAGGAAGCGGATAACGGAAACCGGCTGGCGGGAATTTACCTCGACACCGCACAGCCCCTGGAAGAATCCTACACGGATTCCCTTTTCGGCGGAACCTGTATCATAAGGGCAAAAGGAAAGAAAATATCGGAAAACGGCTGGGACGGACATACGCTTTATGCGGCAAAACCCCCTGTACTGGAAGATACGGATTTGAAATTCATCCCCTACTGCTACTGGGACAACCGGGGCGGCGGTGAAATGTCCGTATGGGTAAAACACCTGACCTGACCGCCGGCTATTGCATCAAATATTTTATATTGTCTTAAATATTAAATCAAAACCAAACATTTAAAACACAAGGAGGAAACAAACAATGGCAAAAGCAAAAATGATTGTGGACAAAGATTTCAGAATTGCGGAAGTGGACAAAAGGGTATACGGCTCCTTTATCGAGCATTTAGGCCGTGCCGTATACAACGGCATCTACCAGCCCGGACATCCTGCTGCCGACGAAGACGGCTTCCGCAAGGATGTACTGGAACTGGTCAGAGAACTGAATGTACCGATTATCCGTTATCCCGGCGGCAACTTTGTCTCCAACTTTTACTGGGAAGACAGCGTAGGACCCAAAAACGAAAGGAAACCCCGCCTGGATTTGGCTTGGCGTACTTTGGAAACCAATGAATTCGGTCTTGGGGAATTTGCCAAATGGTCAAAGAAAGCCGGTTCGGACATCATGATGGCGGTTAACCTGGGCACACGCGGCATATCGGATGCACTGAACCTCCTGGAATACTGCAACCTCGACACCAACAGCTATTACAGCAATTTAAGGAAAAGCCACGGCGTAAAAGAACCCTACAATATCAAGACATGGTGCCTTGGCAACGAAATGGACGGTCCCTGGCAGATGGGACACAAAACTGCAGTGGAATACGGCAGGCTGGCAGCGGAAACGGCAAAAGCCATGAAAACCATGGACGATTCCATTGAACTGGTTTCCTGCGGCAGCTCCAACGTGGAAATGCCCACCTTCCCCGAATGGGAAGCCGCTACTTTAGAAGAAACCTACGAATACGTGGATTACATTTCCCTCCACAACTACTACGGCAACGCCGAAAACGACACGGAAGACTTTTTCGCAAAAACCCAGGACCTGGAACGTTTTATCCACACCGTAATTGCCACCTGTGACTACGTAAAAGCAAAAAAACGCAGTAAAAAAACCCTGAACTTAAGTTTCGACGAATGGAACGTATGGTTCCACGCGATGCAGAGCGACAGTGAAGAAATGCAGAAACGTCCCTGGCAGATTGCTCCCCACTTACTGGAAGACATTTATGATTTTGAAGACGCCATCCTCGTGGGACTGATTCTGATTACCTTTTTGCAACATGCAGACAGACTGAAAATGGCATGTCTGGCACAGTTAGTCAACGTAATCGCACCCATTATGACCGAAAACGACGGCGGCGCATGGAAACAGACCATTTATTACCCCTTCCTCCATGCCTCCAAATTCGGACGCGGCACCGCACTGCGCTGCGTAACCAATTCCACCATGCACGACAGCAAAAAACATGCCAACGTCACCGACGTGGAATCCATTGCCGTATACAATGAAGAAAAAGAAGAAGTAACCATTTTTGCCGTAAACCGCAGCGTCAGGGAAGACGCCCATTTTGAAGCGGATGTAAGATGCTTTGAAGGCTACCATGTCATCGAATATTTAGCACTGGAACACGACGACATGAAAGTAACCAACTCCATAACCGGAGAAAAAGTAACACCCCACAGCAAATCCGAATACGAACTAAAAGACGGCATTTTCACCACCAACATGAAAAAATGCTCCTGGAACGTAATCCGCTTAGGCAAAACCGTTTAAAAAACCATCTCCCAATCACACACCGGACACCCACTGCTTTTCCGGACGCCCAGTGTATGATAACAAAAAAAGCAAAAGGCAAAACTGCCTTTTGCTTTTTTATTATAAAACCAAACATACAAATCACACAAATCACATATAACCGCACCCAGCAAGGGAAGGAATTTTTTGGCGGGAGGCGCTGCCGGGACTGCCTGTTCCTGTTTTCCGTGC
>ERZ808054.778-NODE-778-length-24231-cov-4.786081_pt1 | contig 24231 bp, 22 predicted proteins | sample MGYA00380201_ERZ808054 | MGnify/ENA primary metagenome ERZ808054 (study PRJEB31490, sample SAMN06133419) | mouse gut metagenome | isolation source: Z5_2 | host: mice | place: China: Chengdu | collected 2015-05 ...
GACAGTGAGAGACGCATTTTCCCCGATCTGGGTATTTGTATAGCCGCCGGCATAAACCGTTGGAAGCAGTTCTTCTTCTGTGCCACCAAAGCCGCCGGGGTCTCCGCCTCCGCCTTCCAGAAAAGTTTTTACATTGTCGAATGTCAGACTATGCCCTGCCAGAAAAATCTCCCGGTGGGGAACACTGCCCAGCGCATCCGACGATTCAAAGGTCACTTCGATGTCCTGAAAATAGACATCACCCTCCAACTGTATCGGAGAACGGCAGTTCAGAATGCCGTTCTGCGTTCCGCGGATCACAGTATCCGCCGGAATCTTTACCGGAAGCATTCGATGATCCGTATCGACATCCTTACCGATAGTAACCAGTGAACTCACCGTGATCGGACTTTTACGCTGCTGCAAAGCATCCATAAATTCTTCTCTTGTACTGACAGTGACTCCGTTTTCCTCTGACAATGGTACAGGTACACTTCCTGACTGCAGTCTTTCCACGCCCTGCTGAGGTGTATTCGATTCCTTAGCGGCCACAGGCCTGTGTATTCCACCCAGGATCACTGCTGCCGCAGTTAAAATGCACAAATTCTTTTTTATTCTAGTTCTCATTTGTCATTTCCCTCCTTGTTTGCTCCACTTTGCTTATTAGGATTATACTTGATAATGACACATTTGAACAGTATTATTTTGCATTTTATAATTGTTTTAGATATGGGCATCGTTTTATCAGCTCAATGGCGTAGTTTATAGTCTCCCTCGTCCTGCAGTATACTGCGGATGACTTCCAAAAGAGGCAGCGATGTAACCGGTTTAGCCAGATAATCTTTAATTCCCATTTTAGCCGCTTTTTCTATGGTGTCGAAATTTTTGTCATCCATCAAAAAGACGATTGGAATATCGGAAGTTTTCCGTATTTCCTCACATACCTCAAAACCGTCCATACTGGGCATCTGAATATCAAGAAGTATAAGATCCATAGGAGTTTCTTTTAATATATGCAATGCTTTTTCACCCGACGCTGCCTTATATACAATGTATCCTGTCTCGTCCTGTAAGATACGCGCAACCAGATCCAGATTCATTGGTTCGTCATCTACAATTAGGATATCCTTTATTGTTTCATTCTTTTGCTTCATTTGATATTCCGTATCCTCGTCAATCATGCCAAGTACGATCTCCGTTATCACAGGATCAAACTGCGTTTCCTTCCCCTTGTCAATCTCCGAACGGATAATCTCTTGCGGAAGCACGTCACGATAACTGCGCCGTGAGCTCATGGCGTCATAGGCGTCCGCCACTGCAATGATCCGAGCCTCCAGAGGAATCTCGTCACCAGCGATGCCATCCGGATATCCTTTGCCGTCATAACGCTCATGATGCCATCTGGCTCCGATAATCAGCTTCGGAAAATCCTTAATATTTTTCAGGATACTCGCCCCCATAACCGGGTGTTTTTTGATCACCGCAAGCTCATCCTCCGTCAGTTGCACAGGTTTATTGATGATCGCATCGGGCACCCCGATCTTTCCCACATCATGCAGCAGTCCCATCATATAAATATCGTCCTGCATTTCCCCTGAAAGTCCCGCACGGCGCGCAATTTCCCTGGAATATTCCGCCACTCTCAGAGAATGCCCGTTGGTGTAGGTGTCCTTCGCGTCCACGGCACCGGATAATGCTTTGACGATCTGCATGGATATTCTCTCCATCTTTTCATGCTGCGCTGCAATTTCCTGCGTCTTTTTGACCACCTCACGTTCCAGATTTGCCTGAAGGCGGTTTAAATCAATCGTATGCCTCACCCGGAGCAGAAGAACCTCCGGCACAAAAGGTTTCCTGATAAAGTCTACGACGCCCACCTCCAGTCCTTTTTTCTCCGTGCTGCTGTCATCATCCGCTGTCAGAAAGATAACGGGAATGTCTGCAGCCGTCTGGTGAATGGCAAGCATGGTCTCAAAACCATCCATCCCGGGCATATGTATATCCAGCAGAATAAGATCCGGCTTGTTTTCCTTCAGAAACTGCACGGCATCTCCACCCGCTTTTAAACAGCTTACACGCATCCGCTCCCTGCCTAAGATATGGCTTGCCCTTTTCAGATTTGATGCGTCATCGTCTACTACTAAAATCCAATCGTCCATGTAATCTCCTTGATTTTGTTCTCTCTACAAAATCAATGTCTATGAGAAAATGTCCCCGGCGGTTCAGGAAATTATTATGTTACCCAGCAGAGCCCGATATTGTCCCATCATATCGCTATGGTGTTCCTTCACATACGCGACATCTCCTTCTTCGCAGGCTGCTTCCAATGCTTTTGCCTCCTTCGACAGCATGACCGCCCCAATGGTAAGCGAGTTGCTTTTCAGCGTATGGACAAGTATCTGATAATTCTTCCAGTCCTCCGCTTCAAAATACGCCTGCATTTTTGCTGTCTTGTCTCCCACCTTGTAATCCGTGATCATTTCCATATAAAAATCCTCATCGTTCATACAATAGGTCATACCTGTCTCTATATCGAGTATCGTTTCATAGCGCGATAAACCACCTGCGTCACCTGCCGTTTCCGCGCTCTCTTCTGTCTCTTTTTTCTCTGCTGTTTTTTCACCCCCGGACCCAAACGCATCGAACACCTGCTGATCCGGATTTTCAGCGGCTTCACAATTCTCTATCAGTTCTTTCCTCAAATATTTCCGAAGCATTCTAAACAGCGCTTCCTCTCTCACCGGTTTAGAGAGATAATCATGGAATCCGGCTTCCAGATACATCTCTTTTGAACCCGATATCGCATTGGCAGTCAGCGCAATCACCGGCACAGCACGTGCAGCATATCCTCCTGTCCGCCGCATTTGCTGCAGTGTCTCGATCCCGTCCATCTCCGGCATCATATGGTCGAGGAAAATCATGTCATAAGATTGACTTTGGATCTGTTTCAGACACGCTTTGCCACTCATGGCTGTATCGATCTGCATTTTCGTTTCCCTCAAAAGTCCTTTGACCACTTTCAGATTCATCTCCACATCATCCACTACCAGAATCCTTGCCTTTGGCGCGATCAGAGGGTCTTTTGTCTGACCGGCAGAAACACTCCTTCGCTGATACTGTTCCATAAAATTCCCCATCCTTTCACTGCTTCTGACTCCCTGCGGTATCTTCGCCGTAAATGCAGAACCCTCTCCATAGACACTTTCTACGGTCAGCGTTCCGCCCATCATTTTAACCAGGCGCTTTGTCAGATTCAATCCCAGTCCCGACCCCTCAATTGTGCGGTTGCGGTTCTCCTCAAGCCGCTGAAACGAGTCGAAAAGCTTGTCAAAATCCTCCTGCTTTATGCCGATCCCTGTATCTTTTACCTGAACGATCAGATTGATCTGTGCCTCCCCCCGCCCCTCATAATCCATGACGAGCATTACCTTCCCTCTCTCCGTATACTTGACCGCATTCGAGAGCAGCTTATTGATAATCTGCCGGATGCGCACTTCATCACCGAACAATTCGGAAGGTATGCATGGATCGATCTTTAATTCCAATTCCAGCCTCTTGTCCTGCGCCTTAAAAAATATCATGTTATAACAGTCGTTAATAACAGAAAACAGATCGTATCGAACCGGCAGGATATTCATTTTCCCGGACTCAATTTTTGAAATGTCCAGAATGTCATTTACAATCGAAAGAAGCGTCCGTCCGGCACTTTGGATATCCCGTGCATATTCAAGCAAATGCTCATCCTGACACTCCTTGATCAAAATCGCGTCCATTCCCAAAATCCCGTTGATGGGCGTTCGGATCTCATGGGACATATTTGCCAGAAACCGGCTCTTTGCGTCGTTCGCATGATCCGCCTCCTGCTTCAACTCGATCAGCCGTTGACTGTGCCTGTAATTCTGCAGTTTGTACTCGTGCAGTTTGTAATAGCCAAACCATGAAATGCCGTATGCGATCGCATACAACAACGGAAACCGCACACAAAAAATTTCACCGTATTCATACTGGACCAGCTCAGAAAGCGGTGAATAAAAAAGTAAGAAAAGAAAGATCAGAAAATAAGATGATACCAGCATTCCACTTCGAAAACTCAAAAGCGGCATCGACGCCGGGATCAGCAGTATCCACAAAATGGCAAAGCCGTCATTCCCGCCTATCACGGCATAAAAGCTGAACATGATCATCACACAGACACAGATTCCTGCCCCGACAATGCCTTCCTTCTTTTTGCAGCCTCCTACAACAGCAAAAACGCAGGCAACCACTGCTCCCAATACTGTAGTTTCAAACATGGCCCATGATTTTTGATAAATGTTCACGGCACTCATGATCAGAAAAAATCCGGTCAGCATAACACTAAACTGGATATAGCGGCGAAGCGTCAACCGACGTTTCGCCGCTCTCCTTTCCTGCTCGTCATCCGGATCAAACCTAAGATCTTTCACGATCCTTTTCATCTTTTCATATATACTGCCTGCCACTGTATTTACTCCCGGATACATCTTTACCCATCCTCCAATCTGCGCTTTTCAGTCATCGCTTGAAGCCGCTTGAACTTTCTTTATCTTATTATCCAGCGCTCTTCTGACCCTTTTTAAAAGTTGTTTTGGATAGAAAGGTTCTTTATGGCTGCCATGGCAACATCATCACTGTTCCCTGATGCTGTAAGAAAAACCTATCGGAACATCTCGCAAGCGGTTACGGCTGTATGGTTTCTTCCTGTCCGTCTGATATGGACGGGCTGCTTGCCAGCAGACTGCTTTCTCGCTGCCTGAACAGGCGGAAATCTTTTATCCCTGTCCTGGTGTGCTGACAACGGTTTTTCAAAACTTTTTCTGCACTTAACATAAAACAAAAAATATCCAAAATCAATATGGTTTACATGACTGGACGTTTTTCTGCGCGAGTGGACAGTAAATCCGATCGAACACCATTTTTCCAAGATAGTCAATTTAATAACTTCTCGGAATCTTCCGCCCTAAGCCAATGTCCCCTTCCTGTTGGCAAAATCCCCCCCATAACCGCTCTCCCCAAGACCCTTTTCCTAAGATAAAACCACCTAAGGGTAAAAAGAAACACATTAAGCGGCAATTCCTGGCTCTTCCCATCCTATCTCTAAAGTGTTATAATAACCATAAATATATGAATACGGAAATGGAGAAATCAACCATGCCATTTACAGAGATATGTATTTATCAGGTCAAACCAGCCAAAACCGAGGAGTTTGAGTCCCTCATGCTCGAGGCCAAAAACTTTCTGGAAGGTCAGCCGGGACTACTTCTGCTGCGCCTGGTCAGGAGAGGATATCATATTGACATGGAGCAGATCCGGGAAGGGCTTCCCCCGCTTGCGATCACGCGCGTTGTAAAAAGTGTGAAATATATGCTCTACTGGGAATTTGACTCGAAGGAGAGCTACGGCGCGGCACAGAAGAATCTCTATGACACCTACTGGAAGTCCATCGAAAAGTGCCTGATCGTCCCCCATGACAAATACCTGGGCGAAGTGCTGTTCTGACAAGTTGCTGTCCCATTAAAGCAGTGAAAAACATGCGCCAAAATGCTTGCTGTTCAAACAGTAATACTGATGATCCAAAAGTCTGCATATAACCCAAACTATCATTGTGATCCTGTCGAGTGTATGATATCATTTCAGTATTGATGATAACGGCAGATCAGGATCATTATCGCGAAAGGATGTATTATGATCGATCATAAACAGGTGAAAGAAATTCTATTTGGATTGGGCGCCGATCTATGCGGAATCGCAAGTATCGATAGATTTGATGACGCTCCGAAAGGATACCACCCTACAGATGTTTTGCCGACTTGCAGATCGGTAATTTCTTTTGGCTGCAGATTCCCGGCAGGGACGATACGTTGTGATTCTCCTGTACCTTATACAAGAGTGAGAAATTCTATCACGCCCAAAATGGACGCGATAGCGCTTGATTTTTGCATTGAAATGGAAAAACATCAGATCGTGTGTGTGCCGATCCCGACAAACGAGAGCCAGTGGGACGAACCTACAAAGAGATGGCGCTCTATCATCTCGCAAAAGCACGCGGCACAGGCAGCGGGATTAGGCACGATCGGGCGGCATTCTCTGCTCATCACACCAGAGTTTGGAAGCATGGTCTGGCTGGGCGCAATCTTGTGCGAAAAAGAATTTGAGTGTGACGAGTTGAAAGACCCTGTCTGCAACAACTGTAATGCCTGCGTAGATATATGTCCGGTAAATGCATTGGAACAGTTCACGCTAGATCAGCAGGCGTGTTGGGACCATGCCTTTGGCGAGGATGGCTCAAAACAAAACTGGGTGATAAGCTGTCACAAATGCAGAGACATCTGCCCCTATAATCTGGGAACAGAAAATTCGTTTGCAAAGAAATAAGCCAATTTCAGCGGGGAACTGTAAAGTATAAATGAGATACCAGTCGGAATGAAGCGCTGTAATGCCTGCAAAATCCGACTGGAACTATAAAACAGAACGGTTTTATTTTTTCTTGCGTGTCAGGAAAACTCCAACGCCCGCACCGATAAGGATGACGGGTGCCGCCCTGACAAACAGCCACTCAAATGAGTGAAATGCTACTCCGAGAACAGCGGTTTCAGGATCACTATAATCCCAACCCAGATAAGGACTTTCCGATGCCACCAGGATTGCAAAAACTGCTGCCATGACTATACTGAATGAGATAAGAAGCCACTGCAGCGTCCTCTTCCTCATGGCTGTTCTCTGTGCAAGCTGCAAGTTGATCACCTCTAGCTTTGCGGAGATCGCCTTTAAGTCATCCGCTTCCGGCTCAATTACGTTTTCTCCAAGCAGCGTGCTCACGGGTGTTTCAAGTACTTCCGATATGGAGATCAACATATCCGAATCGGGAACTGACAATCCTTGTTCCCATTTAGAAACAGTCTGCCGTACCACGTTCAGCTTGACAGCAAGCTCCTGTTGTGAAAGTCCTTTTGATTTTCTGATCGTTTTCAAATTTTCGTTAAGCATTAGGGATATCCTCCTTTTTTCTGTTGATAACCTCCTGGAATCTCTTTGCGAAGATTTCTGTCAGATGTACATCCAGGGTAATTCCGAAAGGCTGTTGTTGTAGTTACTATTATAGGTGAAACTGCCCGTTGCCACAAGCAACGCAGATTAACATTGCCCTTTTTCCATCAGATATGGGATTATTCAGGACACAAAATTGACATAGAAAAAGCCGGATTTATGGAAGCCGGACAAAAATTATGAGTGCATAGCTGCCGAAAATGATCTAGCACGTACAAAAGCGGCTTTCGAGAAAGGGGCATTGTAATATGCGTATGTTATTTGAAATGGACAAAAAAGATTATATTCCTGACGGGAGTGTCTACAGCAGACCCTCGGCAAGAGCCATCATCATCAAAGACGGCAGGATCGCAATGGTCTACAGCAGGAAATATGATTATTACAAATTCCCGGGCGGCGGCATAGAGGCTGCCGAACGCATGGAAGTTGCTTTGATCAGAGAAGTTTTAGAAGAAACCGGTTTATGCGTTGTTAAAAATTCTATTCGGGAGTATGGGCAGGTCCATCGAATCCAGAAAGGCACCAAAGAGGATATCTTTATACAGGACAATTTTTATTTCCTATGCTGTGTGAAAGAGGATATAAAACAGCAGAATCTGGACACGTATGAAGCGGAAGAAGGTTTTACGCTTGAATTTCTGGAACCGCAGCATGCCATCGATGTGAACAGAAAGACGATCGTGGATGATTTCAGTCAGACCATGCTGGAGCGGGATGCGCTTGTATTGGAATTGCTGATCCAGGAGGGATATTTTGGAAGTGAATGACATCATGACAGGCTATTCCGTTATGGATAACGCTATAAGACAGCCAGCTATACACATTACAGCACAATGCCGACTACTACGGAATCCCACTCATTCATCATATCTCACAAAATAAAGAATTTTTCATTTTACCGGCTTGACACTTACAGAGATATTGATTATACTTAGGTTGCTAAGTAATGGAGGCGAGCTATGGAACACGATAAGCACGCAGCACGCTATGTCAGCAAGCTGTCAAATAAATTACGCAGAAAAATAGATGCTTTTTCAAGTAAGGAATCTTTCAGCGGTTCTCAGGGACGAGTGCTGCATTTTATTTTAGCTCAAAGCAATGATGTTTTTCAAAAAGATATAGAAGAAGAATATAGCCTGCGCCCGCCAACAGCAACCGAACTGCTGAAAAAAATGGAAAAAAACGGCTTGATATATCGGGAAGCTCTGGCAAGTGACGCAAGAATGAAACGAATCGTTGTCAGTGAAAAAGCATTGCAGTATAAGGATATGGTAATAGCAGATATTACCGCACTGGAAGACGAGCTAACGAAAGATATTCCGCAAAATGAGCTGGATATTTTTTTCAAAGTAATTGAAAAAATGCTTAATAACATTTCGTGAAAGTGTTAAGGCTGTCGATAAATCGGCAGCTACATTTTAAAACATATACTTAGGAAACTAATAAATGGAGGTATCACTATGAATGAAACAAAAGTGGATTACTTAAACGGGAAACTATTTCCCATGATTTTAAAATTTTCCATACCAGCAGCCATCTCACTATTGATAACAGCTATTTATAATATCGTGGATAGAATGTTTGTTGGCAATTTTAATGGAACTTCTGCATTAGCGGGTTTATCAGTCTGTTTTCCCTTATCTTATATGATGATGGCTTTTGCTTTGATGTGTAGTGCGGGGGGTTCTACCTTTTTCAGTTTATTCTCCGGTCAGAACGAACCGGAAAAAATGAATCAGTCTTTTGGTAATGCTATGGTGCTTGTTTGTGTGTTTGAAATCATACTAAGTGCTTTGCTGCTCCTATTTCCTAATCCGATTTTAAAGGTTTTCGGAGTTACACAAACCGCATATCCGTATGCAATTTTATATTATCGGATTGTGGCTTTAGGGTGTATTTTTCAAGGACTATCGCAGTTATTTTGTGATTTTGTCCGTGTGTCGGGAAAACCAGTTTTAGGAATGTGCGTAACGGGAATAGGAGCAGTCACAAATATTATTTTGGACGCTGTTTTCATCATTGTTTTCGATTGGGGTGTGATCGGAGCTGCAAGTGCTACTGTAATAGGACAGATTTTTTCAGCTCTTTTCGGAGCGTATTTCGTATTTGGAAACCGAACACAGGTTAAAATCTCAAAGGATATTTTTCATTTGAACAAAGAATTATGTTTGCAGATTATTTCCTGCGGTTTTGCTTTTTGGGTAGCACAGATGGCTATGGGATTTATCAGCCTTGTTTATAACAGTCAATTAGGAAAATATGGCGGTGATATTGCAATCAGTGTATATGCTGTCATTTCAAGCATTATGACGTTTGTAATTATGCCCGCAAGCGGTATCAGTCAAGGCATCCAGCCAATAATCGGGAATAATTATGGCTCTGGAAATTACAAGCGGGTCATATCAACGCTTTGTCAGGCTACCGTATTTTCCGTGTCCATTACCTGTTTTATTTGGATTATGGTTCTTGTCTTTCCAAAACAAATCCTTGCTGCTTTTGGTGGAACAGAAGAAATGTTCCGAATCGGAATTTCCGGTTTGCGTATAAATTTCTGCATTACACCTGTTTTGGAATTTGTAATGTTAGCTACCACATTTTTTCAGTCAATTAACCGTCCAGCACCATCTATTATCATAACGGTTTTGCGACAGATCATTTTTTTAGTGCCATTTATTTATATATTGCCGATTCTTCTTGAAATCAATGGCATTTTCTTTGCACAGCCTGTCAGTGATTTGCTTGCGACGGCTCTTTCCGTATTGCTTGTTTTGAAAGAGAAAAAAAGAATGATGTGCAATTCAGTGTTAGGCACAGAGGACTTGTAACAGTTCAGCCTTTGGCTTGACGCCTCTCAACCACTATGCTTTCTCACGGACTTCGCGCGCAGTGCGAAGTCCTAAATTAAACCATTACGAGGATTTGCATTGCCATCAATGGCAATGTTGACAGCGCACAGGGCGACAGCCATAGTGGAAATTTTCCGGCAAAATGCTCGATCAGGATCCCGATAAACCGCTCAATCGAACCGAACACAACCCTGTGTATCATAATCGGCCGATGTTTTTTTCCATCTTCCCCGATATACGATGCATCAAAACGCTGCGGCAGCTGGAAATCCAGCTGGATCGTCCCACATTGCCATGTCCTTCCGATCGAGTCTTCCAGGTGGAAATCGATCTTCGGCCCATAAAATGCCCCATCCCCCTCATTGACAATATATGGTAGTCCCAGAGCATCCAAAGCGTTTCTTAAAGCGTCTGTCGCCAGTTCCCAGTCCTCGTCACTTCCGATGGAATCTTCCGGCCTTGTCGACAACTCTACATGATATTGAAATCCAAAGTCGGTATACACCTCGTCGATCAGGCGGGCGACACCTTTGATCTCATCTTGTATCTGCTCCGGTGTCATGAAGATGTGGGCATCGTCCTGTGTACAGCAGCGAACGCGCATAAGGCCATGCAACGTACCCGACTTACGTCACAATTCCCAGTTCATAGTTTTCATGAAATATTTATCCCGTTGGCACATCTCACATCTTTCCTTACCTTATTCGATCCTTATATACCTCCTGTTTTTAGTGGCTGCTGTGCAGGTTAATCTGCCCATTGCCACCAGTTCATTCAGCAGCTGCCTTGTCCTTGGTCCTTTTAATCCTATTTTTTCAGCAATCTCTTCTGTCTTGTACAATACTTCTAATTGCATGCACGCAAGTATCTGTTTCTGCCTTTCAGATAACAATGCCTCTTGTGTTTCTGCTGATTTTTCTGCTGATTCTGCTGATTTTTCTGCTGTTTTTTTTGCCGATTGTTCTCCATGTTCCGGAATCATTTTAAGATAAAGCGTTACCTGATTAAGGGTGGTATTTTCTACCAGTTCCGGTTGCATCCAGCCCTCTTCCTCCCAAGTTGCCAATATGGAGGGAAAGCCGGAGCCCGCATTGTCCCCAAATCCGACCATTCTAAGCATGGTCTGCATATGCGGGTTTCTTGATTTTGAATTTCCTCCCCGGTAAATATCCTCCAGCGGAAGCTTCAGCGTGCCCGGATTCGTAAACTCGAAACCATCTGAACTTTTTATCACCTTCAACACACCTGCATCCATCAAATAATCGGCATGTATGATAAGGTTTACAAATGCTTCCCTCACCGCTTTGTGTACCGGAGTTTCATCAATCCGCTGTATTCCCTCAAGCTTAAATGGTTTCTTCAAATCCTCCGTTAATTTAGGCGTGACTTTTGTAAAAAAATTAAACAGATTATTCTCCCATGTGCCATCGTAGGTAATCCTGTCATTCCAGCGAATATCCATTGTAATTTCGCTTTCGTTGCGATAATCCATAAAAATATTGTCAAACTCGTCCCGTATGGCAAGCCCGTCTCCAAACATCATCAGACCGGCAAGTGTCAGCCCCTCCTTGCCCTCTCTTCTGTCCTTTCTGTATCCTCCAAGTTTTTCCAGAAACGATTTGTCGTCAAGGGCATTCCAGACATGTCCATCATTCCTGATTTCAAAGATCTGCCGATATTTCCGCAGTGTTTCCTTGTCAATATCGTCCATTGTATAATATTCCAAAATCATCCCATCATTGCCGTCCGGGTTCTGGTCGCGGATCATTCCTCTGATTTCATGTTCCGTTGCGTGATAATCACCTTCGTTATTTCGCTTAAATGTTCCTTTGTATGGATTCTCGCCAACATAAATCGGACGCATTTTATAATCAGCTCTCGGCACTTTTATCACGATCAGACAAATACCGGACTCTTCCACAATAAATACATCTTCATCTTTCAGAATATTGCGGTTGACCTTGCTGCTGTTAATAGTGTTCCAGAAATCCTCGACTTGTTTCTTCGCATTATGAATTCCCTGTATAATAAATCTTTCTTGTGACAGTGTTTTCTTTTTGTCTTCTTTCACCCCAAGAATGATATAGCCGCCTTTGGTATTGGCAAAAGCAGAATAGGACTCGTAGGCAGAACGCGGCACATTGCTCTCTGCTTCCTTGCACTCTATGTCTACTTTTTCGCCTTTATAGATCAACTGTTTTAATTCCTGCATGTTCATACTAATCATTACCTGCCTTCATTCATGCCTTCCACAATTTGTATCAGCCGGTTTACAATAACATCCACAAGTGGCATCCTATCTCCTGTCCACCGCATAAAATGTGCGCGCATACAATGGCATTTTTAACATCGCGGTATTCCACAAAACCAGGAACTCTTTCGTGCTGATCTTTCTGTTGTACCCGCGCTCGCCGCAGTTGGCAAACCCTGCCGCCGAGTCCGCCAGATAGAGATTGTCCTCGTCAAAGCCGACGACAGGGACAAAGTGCAGCCATTTCCGGTCTGCCCTGGACTTTATGAACACTATGACGGGTGCGCCCTTACATACCTCTCTCTTTAGTGCGTTCAGGTTTCCGGCGCAGTATCTTGCCCGAAACCCGTAGCTTTCGAGCACCTTGCGGATCCCCTTGGGCGGAACGCACCCGTCGGAGGCTTTGAAGGGCATCTTTTGGTAAATCTCCGTTCCGTCTGCCGGGATATCATAGTGGCGCAGGAGATACGCCGTGGCATAGCCTGCGCACTCATTTCCCTTCTGTATGTCGATGCGGTTTTCTTTGCGGACCATATATCGGGAAACTTCGCACGGCGGCGCGATCTTTAACCGATAACTCCCCATCACTATGATATCCACGATCGTCGTAATGACGAGCGCGCTGATGCCTGTCTCCATGATCCACCAGATCATCTCTGCCATCGCCTCACCTCCGCCCTGTTCTCCATGATTTTCATAAGCTATTGTCTGTCACATACCCTGCAGCAGTGCAGTCTCAACATGACCACCACCTTTTCCGATAACAACATACTATCACATATACCCGCACAATACCATGATCAAGTGAGAAATTTTTCTGCCCACTCCACCGAATGATTTTATGCAATCGAGTAGGGGAACGACCTTCTCCCCTACTCGCCGCGCGCCCCGTGCGCCTTAGTTCCTCTGCACGGCGCTGCGCATAAAAAAGGCAGCATGGGCATTTCCCATTCATGAAACAGTGCGAAAAACCAGCCGCGGATCGTAGTACTTGTCACACTCCCGCAGGTGTGATAAGATAGGATTATCATAGACAAAGGAGTGGATCGCACCATGAGATTTGATCTGAACTGCGATATGCAGGACGGATTCGTCCTGATCGATCAGGGTTTTTTGAATGAACTGGACAGTGACATGCTCTATGCGATGGATATCCTGCTTGACACATCCGGTAATTCCGAACTTATATTCGATTTCCCTGGCGAGGCGTGGAACGACGTGAGGGAGCGGGAGACAAAATGCATCAGGGAATTTTGCAACAGCGGCAAAATGATCCTCTGGCTTATCGATGGCGTTGAAAAAGAATGCAGCTTTGAATACGATGACCAGATTCCCGCCGCATCAAAATGGCTCCATCTCCCTACAGGAAATCTGCTCGCCGTCACAGCCAGCGAGTTGATCCAATGTCTGTCCTACCCGGAACTGGAGATGGAAAAAACTTTTGAGATGACGCTCAAAGAAGGCTGGTATGCAATCTCCGACGACAATATGGATCGAGTGAAATACTGCCTGCGGGAACCTTCGGGCACGATATTTGACAACATTCAGGAGACATGAGCGTCTCAGGAGACATGAGCGTCAATTCGCTGTTCACTGCGTCTGCGGAGGCGTGAACAGCAATGACAGTGAACGCACTGAGGGCTTGATGCTCTTGAGACAATAGACAATGAAATGATGTTATGATTTCAAGGGAGAGAAAAACGATGGGAAACTGTATGGTCTGCGAGCGGATCGAACTGACAAAGAGCGGCAGGAATCCGTATTTTGTCAAAGAATTGAGCACGGGATATGTCGTGATCGGAGACCACCAGCGCATCAAAGGATATTCCCTGTTCCTGTGCAAGGAGCACGCAACCGAACTGCACTTTCTGGAGCCGTCTTTCAGGGATCGGTTTCTTCATGAAATGGCGATCGTGGCAGAGGCCGTCTACAATGCATTTCAGCCGGACAAACTCAATTATGAGCTTCTGGGGGCAGGAGACGGCATGCATATGCACTGGCATATCTTCCCCAGGCGAAAAGGGGACACGGAGACGGGCGGACCTGTCTGGAAACTGGGTGCAGAGCTGATGTCTGATGAATTTTTGCCGACGCCGGAGGAACTGGAGGACTTAAAAGCCCGTTTGCGCAGCGAATTGGAGAAATTGCTGGAAAAAGAAGGACAGATTTGATCTGATACTCCAGATACTTATATTCCATCCAATCAGAAAGGAGGCGATACGATGAGACGAAAAAAGCGCGCGTTATATCAAAACGAAGTCAAGAATGGCTTTGCCCATGCAGAATAGCAGGCATATAGCACTCTGTATGGGCAAATAAAATCTGTGTTTGCTTTTAACACTATATGTTCTGCTGTGTCTGCACTTTATTTATTCGGGCAGGGAAGACTTTTCCTGCTCCCCTACAGGGCGCACGGTTGCACCAGAAACTAATTTTCTTCTGCGCCTGTGCATAAATAAGGAGCGGTAAAATGAAATATGTCAATGCAGCAGAAATACTGCCGGAACACCTGTTGAAAGAGCTCCAGACTTACATTGATGGAGATGTGCTGTACATACCGAAATCGTCGACGAAGAAAGAATGGGGCGCCGCCAGCGGTTCCCGCACTTTTTATCGGGAACGGAATCAGGAGATACAGCGATTATACAGGGAAGGCGCTTCCATCGATTCACTCGCGGAGCGATACAGTCTGGCACACAGTACCATTAAAAAGATCATATACGGATAATTGAAGGGCGCTTGTCACAGCAGTGGCGGGCGTCTTTTTTGTGGTGATTTTCTTTATAGTCATTTTCACCGCTTTCCTCATTTTGAGGAGTTTTTTGATGCGCATGGGCAGGTTCGATTTGTATATTACCATGATTGTAATGGTCGCGATGGCTGCAACCGCAAGTTGCCCAAAAGCACTTTGATGTTGGTGGTAATTCGTATTGTTATCCTGTATACTACATATGAATGAGGAGGCGTGACAATGAAATTATCTGAAAAAATCATACGGCTCAGAAAATCAAACGGCATGACTCAGGAAGAACTTGCATCCATATGCAATGTCAGCAGGCAGTCCATATCCAAATGGGAAGCTGACATTGCATTGCCGGAGACAGAAAAACTATTGATACTGGGAGAAGTTTTTCAGGTATCTATGGATATTTTGTTAAAAGATGCATTGACCCTCAATGAGGTCAAAGAGGTTCATACCTGCGGCAATAATGCGATCCAAAAAAGGAAACAGGAATTGTATGAGGGCATATTGATTAAAGAAAGCATCGTGGATGACAGTATTATTGATTGTCTCAATATTCATAAAATCGAACTGTGGAATACCGACGGGAAACCGAAATATTGGACTGTGCTGTTCTTTTCAAGCGACAGGAACGATTTCCCGGAGCAGATCGCCAAAGTCATGCGGTCCGATCCTGATACAAATCAGCATTGGTTTGTTGATTTTAAGGCAGGAAACGTCAAATACATCGTGTTTAAAGACAGGATCTTAAAATATCAGATCGGAAATCAGACTGAAAAAGAATCTGTGTGCGATGAGTGCCGGCGATTCGGTATCTCCGATGAGCAGATGAACTGGCCAGAATAGGAGGATAGAAACATGAGGATATTAGTAACATCAGCGGGGTTAGAAACTGAAGAGATCAAGGAGTGCTTCGTGGATATGGCAGGGAAAGATATGTCTGCGGTAAAAGCCTTATTTATCCCTACCGCGGCAATAGATGCCGATGCGATAGCAGTTCTGCCAAAATGTATGAATGATCTGCTAAAGTGCGGTATCTCAGACAAGAATATTGACGTATGGGATCTGCACGCCGGGATGGCGTTTGAGAAGCTGCAACAGTATGATGTGGTATATCTGTGTGGCGGAAATACACGTTATCTGCTTGAAAGGATCAACGACACCGGGTTTCATAAGTCTTTGACGGCGTATATCAACGACAATGGCATGGTAATAGGGGTAAGCGCCGGAAGTATCATTTTTGCCAACAATCTGGAAGGCAATCTGGGATTGATCGACACCAAGTTAGACGTCCACTGCGTAACAGGAGAAAAAAGAGGAAAACTGCCCTATCCCTTAAAAAGTAATGTACGGCTCACAAATACATGCGCACTTGTTATCCGTAATCTTCCGGACGACATGGCAATAATCGGGGAATAGCGAGACGACTATAAATGAAATGTATTTCATGTTGAAGGAAGCACTGTCGCAAAGCCGCCGAGTCATTGGCATCTCTGCGACAGTGGGTATGGAGTGTTTTTTATTCACTGAGGACTTTGTATAATTGGAAAAATTCTCCTTCTTTTTCCATCAACGCGTCAAACGTTCCGCTCTCCACGATCTTGCCTTCCCCCATCACAATGATCTCATCGTATTTCTGCATAAGTGTCTTATTGTATCTGTGGGTGATACTGATGATCGTCATATCTTCATCCAACAGTCTCTTTTCAATCTCATATGCGGTGGCATTGTCAAGCCCCGAGGTGATCTCGTCGAGAAAGGTCATTGCTTTATTTCTCAGAAACAACCTCGCCAGAGCGATCCGCTGCAGTTCACCGCCCGAAAAATTCTTCCCGTTCTCCTGGATCTTTTCATCTACGCCATCCGGAAGTTTCCGGATCGTATCATAGATACCTGCCTTCCGCAGTGCCTCGATGACCTCGCCTTTTGAGAAATCCTGATACAAGGCTACGTTGTTGAAGACCGTGTCGTTGAATATGTAGGTCTGCTGGTAGCAGACCGGGCTTATATGCATGATACTTTCCCTGTTCAGTCCTGAAAGCTCGCGCCCGTTGATCAGAACCCTGCCTGTGTAGTCCGGTCCGTACTCTGTCAGCAATTTTATGATGCTTGATTTTCCGCTCCCGCTTTTGCCGACAATGGCATACTTCCTGCCTTTCTCAAAGGTCAGTGTCAGTTTATCCAGCGAAAAAGTCTCGCTGATCTTCTGGTCGACATCTTTCAGACAGATCTCCTGTATCGCCTCTTCAAGGTGCTCCTTGTTGTCGTTTTCGCTCTCCTGTCCCAGCAGATCCTCCAATTCAGCCGTCACCTTCTCCATCGCTTTTAGCTGGATCATTCCGTTGGAAATAGCCCTGCACGGCGTCAAAACGAAATTCATCATGTTTGTGATCGCCACGATCTCGCCGATCGTGATCCTGCCTGCCACGGCAAAGAACATACAGCTCCCCAAAACGATCAGGAAAGCTCCGTTGTTTACAAAAGAAGCCAACGCCTGTGCCCAATACATCGTCTGGCAGGAATACTCATTTTTCCTGCACACAAAATCGCTCAGCTTTTGCTGCTTTCCCAGGATCTGCTTCACGGCGTCAAAGGTTCTTACGACTTTATGACCTCCCAGATCACTTTTCACTCCGTCCAGATAGACCTCCAGGGCTTCCGTATACTCTTTTCTTGAAGAAGCGATCTTCTTTTTCAATATGCCCGGGACCGCAAACTGCACCGCGCTGACTACGGCTACGATCAGCAGGATAAACGGTTCCACGCAGAGCAGGTAGATGACGGCGACAACCCCAAAGACAACCTGCATGATCATGCCGTATATATTGTTGACTCCGTCATTTAATATGATATTGATGTCTGTGGTAAATTTTGAAAGGTAATATGCAAGCCCCTTTTTTTCAAACTGATTGGCAGAGATGTGAAACAGCTTGTGCATCAATCGATCGCGCATATCTTTTTCAATATCCCGCACAACGATCGCCTGGCTCTTCTTGCTCACCCACTCAAAGATGAACACCCCGATGCTGAAAACAGCGGCGATAAGGCATTTTTCCAGCAGATCCCTATAACTTGAAGAATCGATCAATAGCTGCATGATATAGGAACGCATGGGAGCCATGATCCCAACAATAATCACCGGGATCAGGCTCAACAAAAACTTGTATCTGTTTTTTTTGAAGATTTCCTGTAACATTTTCCTTCTCCTCCTTCTATCGGTTTTTACCTTACCGTTTTATTTTACCACTCCCTGCCAAGCGCAAAAAAACTCGTGCACGAATTGCTATTTTTCGTGCACGAATCTGTCACAGAATTTGATCAAAAAGCCTTTTACAGTGCTCCCTAATGTGCTATAATAGCCGTGTTGCGCCACAGCAGTGACATGATCTCTCGTGTCCGCTGCTCTGGCAAGGTACAATCTCACAAAAAGGAGTGCTCGCATGTTAAAAAAGTTTTTGGAGGAATTCAAGAAGTTTATCAGCAAGGGAAATGTGATGGACATGGCTGTCGGTATCATCATCGGCGGTGCCTTCACAAGCATCGTCTCTTCCCTGGTAAATGACATCATCAACCCGATCTTAGGTCTGTTTGGCGGCATGAACTTTGACCAGCTCGCATGGAATATCACGGGCGATGTCACACTGTATTACGGCAAATTTATCACTGCCGTGGTAAACTTCCTGATCATGGCACTGATCGTGTTTTTGCTCGTCAAAGTGATGAACACGGCAATGTCCCGCATTCACAAGGAGGAACCGCCCAAAGCCCCGACCACCAAGACCTGCCCTTTCTGCAAGTCCGAGATCGCGGTCGCGGCCACCAGATGCCCGCACTGCACTTCACAGCTTGAGGGCGAAACGATCCATAAGACACAGCAGAACGAGCAGGCATAACCTGCTCGTTCTGTTATTTCCCTACGGGATCAGCAGATCTGTCAATGCCGCAAACTCTCCCAGCGTGAGCGCCTCACCGCGGACCGTGGGCGGCAGCCCCATCTTTTCCAGTGCGGACAGTACCTGCTCTTTTCTGATATTCAGTCCCGCTGCATTGCCAAGACCGTTTACGAGCGTTTTCCTGCGCTGGTTAAACGACGCGCGGATCACGTCAAACATCCTCTTTTCGTCCGATACGGTCACGGGCGGCTTGTCGTGGCACGTCAATCTTATGACAGCGCTGTCAACATTGGGGCGTGGCATAAAGCAGCCTGCCGGCACGGTCATCATCACTTCCGGTTTGGCGTAATACTGGACTGCCAGCGAGAGCGCACCGTAATCTTTTGTGCCCGGTCCCACCTGCATGCGCTCTGCCACTTCCTTCTGCACCATGATCGTGATGCTGTCGAGCGGCACATGGCTCTCAAAGAGCCCCATGATGATCGGTGTCGTGATATAATACGGAAGGTTTGCCACGACCTTGATCGGGCGACCGCCATTTCTTTCCCGCACGACCGCATTGATATCCACTTTCAGGATATCCTCGTTGAGGATCGTGATATTGTCGTAAGATGAAAGCGTATCCTGTTCGAGGATCGGTATCAGCTTTTTGTCGATCTCCACCGCGACAACCTCCCTCGCGTTCTCACAGAGGTACTGCGTCATCGTGCCGATCCCGGGTCCGATCTCGAGCACGCAGTCATCTTTGTCGATCCCTGCGGCGGCAATGATCTTTTCCAATATATTGGCATCGATCAGAAAATTCTGCCCGTATTTTTTCTGAAAGTTAAAATTGTATCTCTGCAATACTGCGATCGTGTTTGTCGGATTTCCAAGCGTTGCCATATACTACTCTCCCTCTGCTCTTCCCTTTCCAAAACCTGTGTTCGGCTACCATCTGCATATTATTTCATGATCATTTCATTATCATCTAAGCCTCTATCCGATACATCCGTCTCGCATTCTGTTCGGTCACCGATACTACCTCTTCATAGGGCATTCCCTTGATCTCGGCTATCCGCTGTGCGATGTATGGTATATGGAGCGACGAGTTTCTCCTGCCCCGGTTTGGCTCCGGCGCCAGGTACGGGCTGTCCGTCTCAAGCACGATCCGCTCGATCGGTACTGCCTCCACCACTTCCTTGAGTTTCCTGCCGTTTTTGAAGGTGACTACGCCGCCGACTCCGATGTGAAATCCCATTTGAACATACGCCTGTGCCATCTCTGCACTGTAGGAAAAGCAGTGGATGACACCGCCAATCTCCTCCGCGCGGTGGGATTTTAACATGTCATACGTGTCCTGCGCGGCATCTCTGGAGTGGATGATCACCGGCTTTTTGACCGCGCGCGCAAGCTCTAGCTGGCGTGCAAACCACAACCGCTGCGTCTCCTGCGAAGGCTCGTCCCAATAATAGTCGAGTCCGATCTCTCCCACTGCCACCACCTTTTTGTGAAGGCACTGCGCCTTGAGCTCCGCAAAATTGTCTTCGTTCAATTCCGCCGTCTCGCTCGGGTGCACACCCGCCGCCGCATAGACAAAAGGATATTTTTCTGCGAGTTTGATACTTGCCATAGTGCTTTTCAGGCTTGCGCCCACATTGACGATCCAGCCGATGCCGTTCTCCTGCATGGATGCCAGCAGCGCGTCCCTGTCGTCATCATATGCCTCATCATCATAATGGGCATGTGTCTCAAATATCATGATCCTATAACGTTCCTTTCTACCTGATCTTCTTCTGATCTTCTCCTGCTGTCCTCCGCGATAGATCCGTGAAAATAAAAAACACCATCCCTGGTATCTAAGGCTGTATATATGATAATGGATGCGCAGGAAATTGTCAATTGATTGGAGATTGACATGGGGCTCATACTGAATTACTGTTCACTCGAATAAAAGTAGTGAAAAACGTGCGCCAAAATGCTTGCACTTTAGCATTTTATGTGCAAATGAGTTGCTGTTTACGCCTTCATTACATAAAATTGTGTCAGAATTAGGTGGGCGTGAACCAATGTCATTAAGTTAAGCAGACACCCTAATTTGTTGGCCATGGTCTAACCAAAATTTCAATATATTGTGTCTGTGGGACATTCTGCCCGGGGCTTTTACAGTATGCATCTGAATGCTTTCTATGATCTTGGGAAGCATACTTATACGGATGCCCTCATCCAGCCTGTTCATTTCAAAGATGAGTACAAAGCTTTCTGTGTTATGGTTGACCGTTATATCATCATTTCCGGGCAGAAGATCGTATTTATCGGGGACAGGGGATACTGTTCCTGCAACAACATGGCACATGTCCTCGAGAAAGACCAGTATTTTCTTTTCCGTACAAAGGACATTCATTCCAAAGGGCTGGTTCAGGGATTTGATTTCCCGGATGAAGAGTGTTTTGATATCACGGTCAATGTTACCCTTGTGCGCAGCCATTCCAAAAAACTCCCCGAAATTACGGGGTATAAGCTGCATTGTCACAAACCTCCCTGCTGATGAGTTCCCATCGGAACGGATAAAGGAAATTTATTTTTCGAGATGGGGTATTGAAACTTCATTCCGCAAGCTCAAGTACACGATCGGCCTGAGTAACTTCCATGCATATAAACCGGAATACATCAAACAGGAAATATGGGCGAAACTGACTGCTTATAACATAACAGAAACCATGGTCGGTCATACGGTAGTTTCCCAAAAGAAGACGGAACACGAATATAAACATGAATATAAAGTAAACTTTAGTGTTGCCGCGCATATATGCAGGGTCTTTCTTCGACCAAGGAAAGACCCCATAGATGTGATGTCCCTGCTTCAGAAAGAATTGATACCAATACGAAATGAACGGCAGTACAAAAGACTGGCTACAGCCCATTTCAGAAAGCCGCGGTATTTTATTTACCGGGCATCATAAAAACAGGTACACCATTCATTATACAGTTTTTCAGGCAGATGTAAATCTGTTTTTTTGGCATGTCTAAGATTCGTTTTGACCTTGCGAGTCATCGACAGTGGCTTCTGGTATCACGCCATCCAGTATTTTGGGGATGGTATTTTGTATTATCGTGTCAAAATATACGGTTCTCTTTCAGCTTAACTTAATGACATGATGCTGGGGCGTGAACAGTAACGAACTGTTACGTCTGGAGAAAGTTGTATGACAAAGTATCTTGCAATTCAAAAATGCATATGCTATAATTGCCGTAGGCGAAGGATGTTAGTGACCATGCGGTCAGCCAACAAAAGCGAACCCCCAAGATGTTGCGATCTTGGGGGTTCATTTTCTGGATTAACGAGTATTAGGATCCGTCTTGACCAGATTCAGGCTCATTGCCGCTTAAAACTCTATCGAACCATTTGCATACGTAATAGGCGATTACTTTTGCCCTGATAGAGAGTATGAAGGATGTTAGTTCTGCCATACAGTCACCTCCTTCCTGAAGCCAGTATAGGAGGGGCAACACATATATAATAATGGAAAAGGCAAAACTTGTCGATTATAGGCATCCAAGCACATAGTTTGCAGTACAAAATAAAAAACACCATCCCCAAAGCGTTCTGCTTCAAAAATAGTGCTTTCAGTGCACCGCCAGGGGCTCGAACCCTGGACACCCTGATTAAGAGTCAGGTGCTCTACCAACTGAGCTAGCGGTGCATGGTCAAATCTTTCGTTCGGCTTCGCTTTTCTGTGTTGCTCACCGAACAATAAATACTATATCAAAGAATTAATAAAGTGTCAACACTTTTTTCACAAATTTTTTCAAATTTTTTATCATGTTCTGTCAGCTCCCTGCGGACGCGTTTTTTCCGCGGGTATCGCATCTTAGCATCCGCGCGCTGCAGGGCATTTTTCATGCTGCCCTGCAGCGCGCGATCCGTCTCTTACCAGTATGACTTCCAGTCCCTGTGCACTCTGACAAGCCCTTCCAGATAATAGTAATCACCCCATGTATTGCACTCGTCCACGCCGTGGTCCTCACTCCTCCCACGGGTTGCTCTTTGCGATCCCCTGCGCGATCGCTCTCTCATCCTCGACGATCAATAACTTATACATGTGCATTCTCCTTATCCCGCCAAACATTTGTTTCCTGCGCCAGAGCGTTTGTAAAAAAAGAACAACTTTTTTGTATTGATCTATGCTCAGAAAATGCTCAAAAAATACTCAAAAAAGTTATTCTCAGTAATGAGTCTACCATATATTTGACAAACTGACCATACACTTTTGACAAATTATATGAATGTGTTATATTGAAAAAGAAAAAGACTGCAACCGATCGCTCTCCTCGTTTGTATTATAAGTGAAAGGCTTTTCAGATGATCAGATCACACTTGTAAAAAGGAGTACTCATGAGACAATCCTTACACGAGCTGGCAGCAATGTATCAGGACAACCTCTTTGCCGTGGCGTTCAATATATGCCAAAATACACAGGATGCGGAGGATGTGATCCAGGATACGTTTGTCCAGTATTACACGACTAAAAAAGAATTTGATAGTGAGGAGCACATACGCGCATGGCTGATCCGGGTAGCGGTCAACAAGGCGAAGAATGTCACGCGGACTTTTTGGCGGCAAAACAAAGTCTCCATCGAGGATTCTATGGAAACGCTGACATTCGAGACACCGGAATCCGAAAATTTATTCGAAACCGTGATGCAGCTTCCGGAGAAATACCGCATCGTGATCCATCTGTATTACTACGAGGATTACTCTGTGGGAGAGATCGCAAAGATCCTGAAACTCAGTGAAAGCAATGTGAAGACCCGCCTTATGCGCGGACGTGCGATGCTCAGGGAAGTATTGAAGGAGGAGTGGGATGATGACAAATAAAGAACGGTACAAACAGGCATTTTCAACCCTCCACTCCTCCGGACAGTTCACTTTGGAGGTAGAAGAAATGGAACAGATACAAAAAAGGCACAGGAAAAATATGGCGGTCGTGGCGGCAGTCGCATGCGCGGTCGCAATCGGCGCCGGCGGAACGGCATACGCTGCGGACATCGGCGGCATCCAGCAGAAGATCTCGATATGGATCCGCGGTGCGCAGACCGAGACCCATGTGACGGAGAACGGCGAGAACGGTTCCGGCGGCTATACGTTCACATACTCGCAGGAGGGCGAGACAAAGGGGATCAGCGGCGGCGGCGTGAGCATTGATGACAGCGGCAATGAAACTTGGCTGTCCGCAGATGAGGTTGCGGAAGAGCTGAGTAAATCGGCTGAGATTGGCGTGGACGAGGACGGCAGGGTCTGGGTCTATTACTACGATCAGAAGGTCGAGATCACGGACTCCTTCGATGAGTACGGCGCCTGCAGTCTCACCCTGACACATGGCAGCGAGACCGTTTACCTGGAGATCACAAAGGACGAGGACGGCAGATATTCCTATGAGCAGACTTCCATTCCAGGTGACGGATCTGCCCAAA
>ERZ808054.780-NODE-780-length-24197-cov-10.341418_pt1 | contig 24197 bp, 35 predicted proteins | sample MGYA00380201_ERZ808054 | MGnify/ENA primary metagenome ERZ808054 (study PRJEB31490, sample SAMN06133419) | mouse gut metagenome | isolation source: Z5_2 | host: mice | place: China: Chengdu | collected 2015-05 ...
TTCTTTTGTTGTACCATTTAATTCCCTTTGCTTTTGAATTAATGCATCGAGGGTATTTTTATAATTTTTTGCATCCGCTTCTATTTTTTTATACTCTTCTGTTTCTGTACCTAAAGTAAATGCTTTCCCAGAATTAACAAGATCTTGCAATTCATTTTTTGCTAGTGCAATGTAATCTTTTGTTGCCAGAATTTTTTGATTAATATTTTCCCATGCTGAACCGCTGTTTTTTCCTTCGTGTTCCAATTGCGCCTGCTTTTCAATCAGCTTATTAAGTTCCCGCTCTGCCTTAGAGATATCTGATTCAATCTCCTTATATTCTTGTGTGGGTATTTTTGTTTCTCTCAAAGAATCCATTTTGGCATAAAGAGAAGCAACTATATCTGTTGTCTTAACAATGCGGTTTTCAAGCGTCATAAGCTGAGAAGTTGTTTCTTTGGGGAACTGCGTGTTTTTCTGAGCCTCCATCGTAGTTTTCAGCTCAGAAACCTTCTGCGCTGTATTTGAATATGAATCTCCAAGCTGTTTCACTTCCTGCTCTGTATTCCGCATAGGTTTTGAACCAGATATACCGCGCTCGATAGCCAGTCTTACTTCTGACATGCCGCGTACAATTCCGCTTGTGTCAATCTTTGTATTTATCCTTATCTCGCCATCATATTCCGCCATCCGTTTCACTTCTCCCTCATCAAACAAAAAAGATGTCAGCAGATACGATTTTCACGCATCTACTGGCACCCTTTAGCCGTCACCTACAATCTCTTATGCAGACCTGTTATTTTTATTACAGAACCTCATCAAGCAATGTTTTAAGCGCTGCTTCCTGTTTCTGTTCTGCTTTTGTCTTTAGCTTTTTAATCCGCACAAGCTCTTTATTTCGAGATAAAAACTCTCTCTCTTGGCTGTCTAATTTCTTCTTTCTGTTTAGCTTATTTCGGATTCCTACGATGAAAGAAAAACTACCCTCTCCAATTTCATTAAAGTATCCCAGAAAAGTCCACCAATGAAGGTATTCCAGTTCCCTTGTCTCCTTTCCTGCGATTTTGTTGACTGCGGAAAATATCATCTGTTCATCCTGAACCCAGTCATACACAGGAAGCTCATTTCTATCATTCTGTTCTTTTCCGGCAGAGATAAACCACAGAATCTGTCTGAGTGCTTCATTTATGTCAAAGCCTTCTTTCACTGCCTCCTCTACATCCTCTGCACAGGTAAACGGTTTGAGCAGCAGATAAACCGTAACAATCCACTTTTCCATCTGGTAAAGTTCCAAATCTCGGAATGCTTCAAATACCTGTAGCATATTCCTGAAATCAGAACGGATTTCATAAGCTGTCTCACCAATTATCAAACGTTCTGGCAGTTCGCCTATCATTTAACTGTACCCTTTTTCTGCGGCTTCTTATGATCTTGTGGCTGGTATTTACTCATGCGTTTCTGGCTTGCCAGCTTCTCTAATTTCACCTTGTGTTCAGATAGCCTTTCAATGACAGGATTGAGGGCATCGAAAAAATCCATGAAGCTTTCCTCAGATGGAACAAAATTGGGTATTACTTCATAAACATCTCCAAAAAATTTCTTTGTTGTTCCCTCCCCAAAAACACTGTCCATAATCTGTTCTGCCTGAACTGCAAATTCTCCCTCAAGTTCATACATTCTGTCTATATCAGACGGAGAGAACTCAATTTCTTCTCCCTCTGCTGCATCATATTTTTCTATGATCTCGTTGGATTTACTCTCTAAACTTTCTGCCAGAGTAATAAAATTATTTCTTGCATTCAAAAAACGTTTGACAATCGAATTGTCATTACCTGATACAATGATGAAATCATCGCCGCTGCCTATGTAAACTTTGGTGAGTTGTACCCGGTTCTCAATCCGTATCTCTTCCATTTTTGATGTACTTTCTATCCTTACTGCCTCCACCACAAACATCCTTTCTAAATTTCAATACTTACACCATACTAAAAATCAGCCGTCTGTTCAGCACTGCTGCCATTATTTGCTGTAAATGTCGGCACCTTCTTACTAACTGATACCGTTCCCTGTGTCCGCGCGCCATCTTCTGTAAACGTAAACGGCATGGAAAGCCCTGATGTATCCCCGCCCACGCTGGTCACGCTCACAAGTCCGGCTACTTCGTATCCTGTACCTGTAAGCACTGTCGTCTCTGAATCCTTCACCTCTTCGTCCAATATCGCACTAATCATATATGCCCGGCAGTGTTCATCATCTGAATACAGATTATCTGCGATTCCTTTTATATTTTCATAGATTGCGTCCTCACTTCTTGCTGCATACTGAATATCGCCTGAAGGCGTATAGCCGTTATGAGTCGCAGTTGATTCACCAAGTATATTCTTGAATGTTGATACCTCTGGATTAAGCTCATATGCAAACTCTTCCATATCTTTTCCGATCAGCGTCCATCTATTTTTATCAAAGCTCAGCCATACGGCATAGACACCCCTTGGTAATTTAGACATATATCCTCCTCCTATTCTTCCTGCTCGAATATCACACGCAGATTAACTGCACAGTCCATACTATTCTCATCCTGTGAAGGGCCGTATACCTGTGATGTTCTCACGATTGATTCCATTTTTATCTTTTTATCAGTAAACTGTATATGGCAGCTCTCCAGCCACTTTGCCAGATTTTCAAGCATGATCTGGCTGCTGATACACGCTGGTGTGCTCTGCGGACTTGAACGGTATCTGACCGCGAAGAAAAATTGTGCTTTATATCCGCCATAAATATATCTTTTCAGATAGACCGCTCCCGGAAGTGCATACAATCCAATCGACGTATCTGTATTAATATCATTCCATTTTACATTTGCAAAAGACGGTTCGAAGAAAGCTGGATATCCGGGATACTTTAATATAAGCTGCAACACGGCATTTTGTATTGATTCCGCATCCGTAACTGACAAGGCTTCTGTATTGTCCATCACTAAACACCCCTTACTTCAAAATGTGGCATTAAATTTTTATACTGTTCTGCCTTTACAATTTTAAACACATTATCATAATGATTCCGCATCCATTCGTAAAATCCCTGTTGCAAAATAGCTGTATCCATTGTATTTCCCTCCACAAAGAAATCCTCCAAGACGTTAAATGTGAAGGAAACTGCCTTCTGGTCATCTGGCATGTCATTCCATTCTTTCGGTTTCGCATACGGTTTTTGCAGTGTGCAGGTATCCACAAAAAGTTTTGCTTCATCTGCTGATTTTTTGCCATTTTTATCAACAGTAGTATTTAATTTGAACAAAAGACTGGCCCCTTCAATAAGCGTCGGAAACCAATGCTCTTCGCCAGTCTGTTTGTCTATTGATTTGTTGTACAGCGTCACCGTATCATTATATAAAAATCCCAGTCCCATCAGTCACACCCCGCATAAAGCAGCCCTGTATGACTCAGATAAACACTGACTGCATCTACCATCAGATCATATTGTTTTTTGGTATCTGACATTGCCAGTGTATATTCTGTATCATTACTGCCAAAACTGACACTCTGATCTCCAACAGTCATTGATTTGATATTGCCTTTTTCTGAATTGTTTGCATGAAGTTTCGCTTCGTCAAGCTTAAACAACACATCTGCCAATGCACATACTGCTTTCTGAATTTCTGTATCATACTGCTCTACATCATCCAATGTGATATGCCCAAAACACAGATAATTTAGCTTGTCAGATGCACTCTGCTGCCACTTCTCAAATGAGGATTCGGGCACAGTGTCCCCATAATATTTATCAGTGTAAAATTCATATGTAGTGTATCCCATGTCCAAATTCTCCCTCCTATTTCTATCCTCTTGATTTAATCTGTGCAATCGCAATCGCCTTTTCAGGATAGACCGAATTATCATCTGTATTCTTTGCAAGTTCCCAATTAGACCCAGTTTCAAGCTGCGTATTGAGCGGCGATATAATTGTGCTGTTTTTGAATGAAATTCCATAGGGTGCAAACACTTTCCGCTGTCTTGTATATAACGTAGTTTCCCCGCCATTCTTGGCAGCGTTTCTTGACATTTCTGATGGAGTCTTTACACCGCAGTTTGTATATTCAATTGCCCCCTCGCCAAGCACATAGGTTGTGTACACGTTATAACTGTAGCCGTCTCCTTTTCCACTGGCTGACTCTGGTACATTTACAGTCTCCAACGGCATATCATCATCAATCAATACCATTCTTCCATTTAATGTTGCAAGCGTAAGATCTTTTTCCATACCCTCTGCATCTGTATATTTCATATAGGCAATTAGTTTCAGGTTCTCGATATTTGTTGCTACCTGTGAATGCATGATTGTCATTGCAAACTTACTCTTATTGTCTCCAAGTGCTTTCTGTACTGCTGTATTCAGTGTTGTCTCATTGAAATTAGGATTTGGATCATCTGTGATATCATGTGTATGCTTTGACACAAACTCTGCATTCTTTCCGCCTGTCATGGAAAAAATACCTTTCAATGTACTAATCAGCAGCCCTTGGTCTACATCGTCCCAAAATTCTGCTACTTCCCCTGCTGCCGCACTGTAATCATCTCCTGAAATATCCGTATTAAAATCCTTTTCTGTCCAGCCCTGCGCCCGCCCGATCACAATACGTCCCATGGCATAGTTGCCTCTTGTTTCAGTACCAATATTCGTCTTTCCATCATAGTTTGAGGTACTGCCTTTGAGCCGCTGTTTTATCAGTGTAACAATATAATGCCCGCCTTTCTGGTCAGGCAGTTGTGAAGCATACTCTGGTTTTTCGACGATTGCCCCGCTTTTTAATAGCTGGTTTAGTTTTAGATTCGGTGTTTCCCTTAAAAGGGCATCAAATACCTCACCATTAAAGTTTATCATATCAAATAGTGCCATCTCTTACCTCCTACTGTTTCAAATATGGTGTAATATCCATATCTGGATTTTGATTTTTCATCTTCATAAGCTCTGCCGTTGAAAGTCTGGCTCCTGTCTGCTGATGGATATTATTACCCACAATCTGAGAACGGTTCTTCTGTGCCTCAAGTTCTTTGTCTGTGATGAGGATATTGGGCTTATACTCACCCTTATCATCCTTTACGATGGCATCAAAGAGATCTGAAATACTGCGCCCTTTTGCTGTATCCTTTTGCAGCTCTTCCACAAGTGTTTTCCTGATCGCATCTGCTGTGATTTCATTCACGAAGTGTTTTCCTTCAAAAAATTCTGTCACCTGCGCGGTCAGGCGTTCCTGTTCCTCCCTGTCTGCCCTCTCCCTGCGTTCTGTCTCAAGCGTCGTTGTGAGTTCAGTAACTTTTGTCCTCAAAGACTCCACATCCTCTGCTGAATCTTTCAGATCTTTCAGTTCCTTTTCCAAGTCTCCGCACTGCTTTTCCAGTTCTTTGTTATCCTCCTCAAGTTTTGTTAATTTTTTTGTTTTTCTCTCCAGCTCAAATTGTGTTACCCAGTCCCCTGAAAATTTCTTTTCCATCTCCGATGTGATTTCAATTCCCAATTTCTTCATTTCTTCCAGTATCAGCATATTTACTTACCTCTTTCTTAAAAGTTTTTCTCCCGGTCAGTCCGGTGTGAATGAGCTGCTATTTTATCCATAGCTGGCAATCAGGACAACAGGAGTCGAACCTGCAACACCACAGCGCCAAACTAAGGAAAGAAACGCCGCGTGCTCTGCCACTGAGTTATATCCCGTAATTGAAAAAGGAGCCAGCTTATAGATCTTACTCTACAAACTGACTCCGCTTAGCCGTTATATGCAGCCATTCCTGCATACCAATTATTTATTTATGGTTTTCTTTTTAACTTCATAGATCTTGATTTTTCCATCCTTTGCCGGATGGATTTCAACACTGCTGCCGCTCACAATTAATTTTGCAATCTGTTGAGCAGACTTTTCAATTTGTTCGGCGATTTCATTCATATTGTTCACCTCATAAATATCTTATCATATTTTCTAGTTCTTGGGAAGATAGAGTTTTTGAAAGTTTAAGGCTTATTTTTCATTTGCTGGTTTGCATATGCTGTTGCCCGCCCGTTTGCCATTGCCGCCTGCTTCCGTTTAAAACCTGCTGTCTTAATTCTGTCGTACTGCTTCTGGAGGTTATTTGTTTTGCAGAACTCGTTATACTTTTTATTCTGCTGCCGAAGTTTGTATGCCAGCTTATCATACTCTGGCTGTAATATCTCCCTAATATCTGTTTCAGCTATGTGATTGATCTGCTGCTGCTTTGCCAGAAGCTCCCGTTTTGTTTTTCTTATACTGCGTTCCATAGCTCGTTGTTTTTGCTGTAAGTCATACAGTTTGCGGCTTTCTTTCGTGTCAATAACAAGATTTCCATCTTCATCAAGATAGGGATTTCGTAAATCCTTATCCCAAGGCTTATGCGAGTGGCGGCAATTGTAGCCATGCAGCCCAAGCGGATTAACAACTATACCGATTCCATCCTCTGTGATATCATATCCCGTCTGCTCTACCAGATTGGGAAAACCCTCTTCACTGCCTCTGATTCTGTATACTCTTCCCTGCCAGTTTTCATGTCCTGCCAGACTGGGTTGTCCTTTCTTCTGCGGACGTGCTCCCAGATGCGCAGATACAAGGACATACTCAATGTTTCCCTCAACAATGTACTGGTTTGTAATCTGTGCACTTGTCTGATTCATAGATGTAACTACCGCCATTCTGACCGCGCTTTCCAAAGTGCGCTCCGTCCCTGTCGGATAATTCACTTTTACGCCACCAGATGCATAATTATCAAGAATATCACATACTGCGGCTGAATAGCTTTGAACACCGCTGGCAACACGTATCTCTGCCTCATCAAGCAGCCTGATCAAATCCTGCTGGCTTTTATCCAGCGTTGTCCTTGTAAGGTTTTCAAGCTCACCTCTGCATTTGTAATATTCCGCATCCATTACTTCCCTTACAGCTCGATTCTTCAACGGCTCTGAAACGACAATGCCAAGTCTGTTGAATATACTCAGGTCATCTTTCCACGAAGTCAGTACAGCTTCCTGAAGCAGTTCCCTAAGTTCCTGTTTGCTCATTTTGGAAATTTGGGACAACTTTGCCAATATTGTAGATCTGTGTTCTCCCATCTGCTCAAGTTTCCATATCAGACGGTCTGCCGTTCCTGACATGCCTGATTTCAAGAGCCGCTGTGCAATATCATTCAGTATGTAATCCTCCAGCTCATGATACAACTGTACCATTCTGTCACACTTATCTTGAAAATACTCTGGTTCTAGCATTTTATCCTTTACCTGCCTTTCTCTTTGCAAGATCTATCCAGTCCTTACCGTGTGACTTCTTTGCTGTCTCAAACCACATGCTGCCCGTTCCGGGATGATGATATTTTAAAGGTGTGTCTGTTAATACAGATTTCTTCTCATTTTTTCCTACAAACACCCTCCCTGTTTCATCTGTGCGCAAAAAACCACTGTATATGTAATGTGCATAAGGAGCATTGTGATCTCCCCATGCGATCTCTCCCCCATAGATTCCTTCTGGATAATGAACACTCCCTCTTAGTGCTCCCTGCTGTATAGGTGTATATAGTTCACAATCTCCCACAATCTGCATATTGAGTGATTTCTGTGCTTCCTTTATATTCTCATCTATCCGGTCTGTGCTTAACTTAATATCTACTTTTCCAACTGTACTATCTATCTTCATATACTTCACTCCTCATCAAACAATCCGTCCTTTTTTCCCGTATTGTTTTCTGCTGCTATCTCTGCAAGCATTATTTCTGCTTCCTTTTCGTCAAATCCCTCATATTCTATTAGGTATTTCTTTTTGCTGTATACACCTTGCGTTATAAGCTTTAATGCCCTCATGCGATCCTGCTCAAATGTAGACATTAAATCTTTAAAATAAAAGATATCTTCATTCGGAACCTCATCATCAAGTGCATTCACATATCCTGATGGCATATCAAAAAATATGTCACAGTATTTATCAAGTGCATAGATGAGGTCTCTGATGGACGATTGCAGCGCACTCCTGACATCCATGATTGTCTCTACCGTCTCATTGTCATCGGACTCAATCTGTGTGGCTGTCACCATTCCTGTCTTGCGGTCCAGAACAAACTGCCCCTGTGAAAATCCTGCCTTTGTGGAAATCATAGAAAGAATTGAATTGATGTCCGTGATACGGTCTCCTGTCAGCAACGTTGCTACATGCTCCTGAATTGCATTACTTTCTTCAATGCCCTGCCTTATCCCCTGTACAAACCTCGGCAGCTTTATCTTGGTTCTAATCCCCATATTTTTCACATCTGCCTTTGATATCCTTCTCTCATCTATGAAAGTCATATGCTTCGAATCTTCAACCTCATTGCCCTTCATGCTCCAAGCGATATCCAAATCCCTGAGTTCCTCAATACAGTTAGAGAACATTGCCACTCCCTCTGGTGACTCATAATCAATTGTATTGTTGTATGGCATTTTAAAATACGCAAAAAGTACCTTCTCTACATTAGATATTATCAACTGCGGCTGGATTGCTGCCCACTCTGATACATCTGTGAGAGATATCATCCTCCCAAGGCTGTCCTTGTGGCTTGATTTATATGCTCTGTTCTCTATCACATACACGCGTTTCAATTCTTCTGTATTTTCCACCGCTGTATTCATCTGTACAAAATGATGGTATTCCAGCCTTGTATAATAGTCACTGCCACAGATAATGCGGTCTATGAATATGGCTCCCAGTATAACACCATTATTATCCTTCTCTGTCACAACAAAATTTCCCGGCATTACGTAATCTATCGCACCAGAAGGATTGTATGTACCACTTGGTTTCAAGATAATCCCTCCCAAACCACAGGCATCTTCAACCTTATCACGTATTGATTTCAAAATCATTCTGCTAATACATTTGTCTATATATTTTGCCCGTTCAGACCCCGACACTGTAACCTTTAAGTCCAAACATGTTTTTTTGGCTGTATATTGGCATAAGAATTTTGCAAAGTTGATCGTCCTGATATCTTTATCCCCGCTTATCCAATATGGGTGTCCTGCAATAATCTGCTGCCAGATACTTTGTGCTGTCTCCATCATTGCAGATGATACCAAATTCACATTAAACTCTTTCTTTGCATAGGTTTTCAATACATTCATAATAAACTCCTTGACTCTGCTTACAAATCTCATGGTTCTCCTTCCTCAAAATCTGCGTCCTCCCACTCCTCCTCTTCCCACTCCTCCCCTGTATCATCATACAGCCCATCATTCCTACGGCTTTCCATAATAACACGGTTTAATCCGTAGATTAGCGCCATCACACAATCCTCATCCAAAACGGGGTATGCATCGCTGAATGAACCATCTTTCAACTGTTCATGTTCCAATGTGGTAAGTTCTTTTTTGAGATGCGGGCACCTTTCTGGATCTACGATAATCTTTGAGACCATTTGCAGCCATTCCCAGCAATAGTCCCTTCCCTTGCCGTTTCCCCAGCGTTTCTTTGCACCTATAGCATTAAATCCCCAGTCTTGCATTTCTTTTATGGCATCTGGTCTTGCACTGTCACAAATAATCTCAACATTGATATATTTCTTTATCAGTCTTGCAAATGTGACATTTTTGCACTTCTTTGCATACACTTCCCTGAAACAATAGAGTGTATCTGTTTCATCATCATAATAACTGCCTATAAATGTTTGTGGATGTGTAAATCCAAAGTCCAACCCGTGAACTATTTCAGGAAAATTATTTATTTCGTCATCACTGATAGTCCGTATCTCGACGTTTTCAAAGATACCTCCTCCGGTTCCTGTCACTTCTCCAAGATAATTGTTTTTGTAGTATAGAATCTTATTCTGTCTGAACCATTCTGCCCTCTCAAAAAAACGCTTTCCAAGCCACTTAACAGGAACATTATAATAATAACTGTGAAATATTCTCGTTTCTCTTTTTCGTTGGCACTCTTCCGTATAGTCATTCATGAAATTATTTTTAGACTTGGGCGGATTAAATACTTTGACGTCAAGTGCGGGTGTATCTGATCTAAGAAATGTATCTTCAATATTATCCATCTGCTCCACACCTGCCATCTCGTCACATTCTTCGTGAATGAGCAGCTTTACATATCCAAATGACAAATTGTAAGATTTCAGGCTGATCGGCTTATCCGCACCGACAAAGATCACGCACTGCCCAGTTTTTTTGTACACAGCCATCATAGGCGATGTATGGAATATCCAGTTATCCAAATCATTGTATCTGATTACAGTTTTCATAAACTGGTTATAGACAGATCCTCTAAGATCAACCTTGTACCGCCTAGTGTATACGACATGTGCCATGGAATCCTGACGAATAGTCTCATATGCAATTGCTGCCCAAAAATTTGATTTGATAGAACCGCGCCCACCTTTTGATATAATTTCCCGAATGTCCTCCTCACCACCAAATGCAGCATGTACAGCTCGATATGGTTCCACAAAATCTGATGTAATATCATTGATGGGTATAGTCCACATGGCTGCTTTTTTTCTATCCTCTTCCATCTGTTTTTTCTGTCTTTGCTCTTCTGCAATCCTGAGTGCTTTTTCCAAATCAGAACATGCTTTTAATCGGTCTGACATATCCGGTGCAAATCCAATATCATCCTTAATCTCCCCTCTTGCAATCCCTGCCCGTATCTTCTGTATCTCTGCAAGGCTTATGATATCTCTGCCATTAATATCCTCAATTTCTTCTTGCAATTTTCCTATATATGCTAAAACTTTAGCATTTTTTAGCATTTTTGTACCTGTAACTGCTGCCGAAGTCTTGGAATATCCTGCTGCCAATGCTACCTGTTGTATATTTCCGCCATTTTTCACATACTCCTTTGCAAACCGCTCCTGCCTGAGAGTCATCCGTTCACCGCCTCATATATGTCACGCAGACAAAAAATCACGTCTACCACTGAACAAGTTTTCAATATCTCATAGTCCATGTCTTTCCAGCACCGCTTCCGTTCCGAATAGTATGTAACTGGTGTCAGGATACAGTATGAGGTAATCATGCGTTTTTGATCTGTTGAATAAAACTGGTTCTGGCTTATTTTTATGATTAGTCCTTTGATGACGATCGCACTTTGAAGCTTTTTTATTTTTCCTCTTAAATTCATCTCCACTGCTCCTTTCCAACAAAATAAACACAAAAAAACACCTATCTTTTTCTTTGATAGATGTCTCCTCATCGTTATATCCAGCCATTTCTGAATACCATTTCATTTTTCTTTTATTTTAACATGATATAATTGGGTTTTCAAATAGTAAATAACTGTCTGTATAAAAATATAAGAAAAAAGCGGCGGCAAGTTCCGCTTTCTTGCTTAATCCTCTAAATACTGTTGAATATGTTCTAGCACTCTGTCAATTTTGCTGTTTTTCTTCTCTACATCCTCACTGTCTCTTGCCTCTTTCAAATCGTCCTTTACGAAATTCATAAGCAACTTCATTTCCTTTTCGCTGATTGCCATTTCTTCCATTACCTCCAACACTCTGTATTCTCCTTTCCGCTCATCAGATTTACTTGCCTCATCTGATACTATATATATTAAACTATTTTTGGTTTATTGTCAAGGCAGAAAATAAACTTTTTATGGTTTATTTTCTACATACTTTATTATGTTTCCCGGCTGCATATCTAATAATTCACAAAGCTGCTCCAAAGTTTTAATTCCCACCATTTCCCCATTTCTCAATTTCTGCATAGCAGACTGACTAATCACATTTTCCCTCAAAATTCTAGTACTATTATATCCAGATTCCTTCAATGTTTCTATTACATCAATTTTATATGCCAGCATATCCGAACCTCCTTTTTTTCTATTCTAATTTGATATTCAAATAAAGTCAAGAAAATAATCCAAAAAAAGTTAATCTATACTGCCTCAACAAAATTGTGAAAAATCTGCTCAACATACTTTTCACCTCTGTATGTATAATGCCTGTCTGTAACATTTCTCGGTGCATGTCCTAAATACTCTCCTGCGGCATCAACGCTCCCTCCACGCTTGCAGATATTCGTAGCGGTTGTCTTGCGGAATAGATGCGGATAGACACGCCTGTCCATGCCTGCTCTTCTGGCAATGTCTTTTATCGTTGCATATACACCATCTACATCAAGCACCCTTGTTTTATCTCCCCGAATATGAGTAAACAATGGCTCTCTACTGTCCTCTGCCACATTCCTTTCTTTTAAGTATTCCTGAAGATAATGTATCGCCACATCATCAAGGAATACAGTTCTGTATTTCTGGGTCTTTTCACCGAATATTGTTAATTTCCCACTTCGAAAATCTATGTCATTTATTTTGACCAGCGGTACCTCTCCACGTCTCATTGCCGTGGAACGCATAAATTCTATCAGTGCGCGATCGCGCTTGTGCACACAGCCCAGCTTTAATTTTTCCCAATCAGTAGCCTCCATATGGTCAATGGGCTTTTCTATAATTGTGTATGGTTCAATACCATCACAAGGATTTTCACTTATAATCTTTTCTTTTCGCATCCACGTAAAGAATGCTGAAAGATTCCGCCGCAGATTATTGAGATATGCGTTTGAATTACCTGATTTCTTTGAAAGTAAATAATACTCTACATCAGACTCGCAAATCTTGTTTAATGGTTTATTGATTAAAGTGACAAACTCATTTAGTGTGCTTTTGTAAAACTCTACTGTTTTGGGACTTAGTTTTGGTGCTTTCTTCGTGTCAAACAAATTCATTATGTACTGGTTTGTATCATTCAGTGTCGCAGGAAGTGTAGTTGTCTCTGTCATTTCCACATTCTGCACTGCTTTCACGATAACTGCATCAAGAATCGCCATTGTGCATGTGTCCAGATGCATTTTCATTCCAACAAGTATATCATTTCTTACTCTTTCTTTCGTGTTCATAGTCTCTCCTCCTGTTGTTTAGTAAAAAATTGGTACTTGCCTAAGAATCGTTAAAGTGCTATACTTTCCTTAGACTTAGCTTATAAGTGGTAGTTTACTTTGGTCGGTTGCTACCACTTATTTTTTCTATATTTAGTTTATTTTGGTGAGAACTGCTGCCAAAGGTTATATGATCTTCTACTTGTTTTCCAACTCATACAAACGTCTATCAACGTCTCTTAATCTTTCATCCATGCACACCACACGTTCCATAAGAACACCGTTCATTTCGGCTTTCTGTCTCAGATTAAAGTATTCGTCAGCAGATATTGTCACCATTGGGACCACTTTTCCTTCTTCCATTTATCCTCCTCCCTCTTGAAACAAAATTTTGTTTGTTGCACCCTGCTGCCATAGCTATAGATTTGAAAATTCTTTATTCAACTTATCAATTTCTTTCTCAATTGTTTCTATATCGCTACATATTCCACGATATGCCGCGCGTGCTGATACTTCGACAGCATCACTATCTCCCCCATCATTTTGCATTGATTTTATTGTAAATGTATGAGTGACCTTCTTTGCGATATCCATATTCTCAAAGCAAATCTCTTTCATTTTCTCAAGATGTTCTTTTCTTCTCCAAAGACCATCTTTTAAGGTTTTCAATTCAACCCCTCGTTCCAATTGCTTGTTTGTCACTTTCTTACCTCCTAAATAAATTTCCATCTGCTTTTTTAAAGCCTTAATTGCTTCATTGATTGTGTCAATCTTAATTCTTTTCATCTGCTTTGTATCATCAGATTCAAATTCGATTTCAGTTTTCATAGAAATAAGATTATCAATCACTTGTTGAGTTTCCATATTAAGCACCTTTCTTTTACAAAATATCCAGTTCTGCAAAGACTTTGTAAATCTTAGGGGATTGGATTGCCATCCAGTCAACCATTTCCTCATTCTCTGCCCACGGTCTATTTGTGACGCCTGAACTTGCGTCAAGACCGCTTTCAAAAAGAAACGCATGGAAAATCTCATGTCGCAAAGAAAGGCGCTTCCACATCTCGTAATCCTGCAATTCACAATCCGGCTTTTTCTCACAAATATAAATTGTTTTCGTGGAATTGTCAGTACAACCATCACGATATTTTTCATTCAAAAGTTCGCTTTCCTGCTCTTTGCAAGTGATGATTTTCCATTCCGTTCCCAAAATATTTACTTTCTGTTCTTTCATTCCCACACCTCACGCTTTCCCGGATATGCCCCGGCATACAGCAGATTGACACCGTTTGCGTCCGGCACACCGCTTAAACCGTCACGCACAATGCCATACACCATAGCATCAGCCACTTTCTTATCCTTTGCCGCCTCCATTGTAGCGGTACTGGCAGAACCGGCGATGGAATAGCCAATGCTTTCAGAGCCGGACGATATAGACGTAACAACCTTTCCCTTTACCTTCCCGTCAGACTGCGCCACCGTTCCCATGCTCTCCATAGCAGCGTTGTTGTAAGCGTCAATCTGATAGAGGAAATCCGCCAGTTCGCAGACGCAATCCTTGACTGCTTCCACATCTCGCTCATTGGTCGGAAAGGCAAATATCAGTTATCCTGTCTCTTCCATATACCCCTATACCGTACTATCCTTCCAATGTCAGCGGCACATCTTACAGAAAATACTTCTACGATACTCCACTCTTTATCCTCATGTTCCAGCTTGTCATTATAATTAGATAATGTCATCCATCCGTTATGTCCTATATTTCCCTTTCGGTCAATTGCCAACAGTACATCTTTATCTGAATAATCAGAAGCTTTCATTCCTGTATCAATCAACACCATATAGTAATTATTATTATTGGTTCTAACAACCATTCCAGACTTTAAATCTTTCTTTAACATTGTTCACCTTTCCTGTTCTTTCTTAAATTTCAATAATTGCCGTATTGCACCCATGCTGCCATAGCTACAGATTTGAAAATTCTTTATTAAGCTTTCCATTTGAGTAGTAGATACTTTGGTCGGTGTATACCACTTATTTTTTTGTTCTGTATTCAGTTTTCATTTGAGTTGCGACACCGCAACTGCTGCCTTTTCAGAAATATCTAAAGATTAGTGCATATAATGTTTGTTCATAATCTAATTCTTTTACTAGATTGTCAAATTCTTTATTAGTCATTGATTTTATTCGCAGTTCTACTGTTAGAATAAATAAGTATAATCTAAGAATTAGTAAATTCATTTAGTTTCCCTCATAAATCTCAGTTTAGTTGATTAAATCCTTATTTACATATAATCAAATAAATTCATTTGTGCTGCTTCTGCTTCGTATCGCCTTGTTGATAAATCAAACATATACTTATCCTTTTCAAAAGCCACAAACTGTAATCCTGCTTCATGATATGCAATCAAACTGCTCGCACTGCCTGTATGGGTATCAAGCACTTTCCAGTCTTTTTCTATGTATTTTTGTACAATCCACCGATAGAGATTTACAGGCTTCTGTGTTGGGTGTATGCGCTTCTCATTCAGCTTTTTATTGCCTTGCTGAATATATCCCTCCGTTATTGACTTCCCTTGCATCATGCCATTCCACATATACCGAAAAATCCGAACAGAATCATGCATACTGCAATAAGCAATCTCACAATCCGAAAAACTACTTTCGCCGTTGCACTTATCCCAGACAATACGCCCAGAACCAAAAGAATAATCAAAATAGTTGCATCCCCATATAATCTGATTCTTTGACACTCTGGCCAGTTCCTCAAAATATGCTTTGTCCGGCACATTCCATTCATCAGATGGTTTATAATGCCGCTGCACTCCAATAGGACTTACCGCACGCCCATAATAATTGCGCTTTTCTGGACCGCTAAAATATGGCGGGTCTACCACAGCTATATCAAAATGCTTATCAGGAAATAGTTTCATTCCATCCATGCAGTCCATATTGTAATATCCAAAATCAAGCATCTAACACCTCAAATATTTATTTTTTAGTATTTAAATCCTCTTCTCGCACAATATTCCTTCCATGTTTCTGTCCGATAACAGCCGCTATACACATACCGCTGCTGAAATTCCAGTTGTCCAGCATTAGGCGTAATCCCCATTCGTTCATTGCGTTCTGCCTGCGCATATATATTTATAGCTTTATAGCCTTTGAGTGCCTCTATTCGCTCAGATGCATCTTCAATATCAGCAGTCACAAGCAAGTATATAAATATTCTGTAAGGTTTAACCCCACGCTCTATTAGGAGATTTACTGTTCTCCTAACAGGCACTATTTGTGATTTCTGATCACACGAAAATCGTATAAAGCGTATCCATGATAACCGAGATAAAATATCTGCTACCTGTCCAGTTACCAGACGCGCATCTATTCCCTGATTAAGATCTATTTGATATCCGCTCCCGATCAAGCTTTTTAATTGTCCAATTCCGTATTCGCAGGCAAGAATATTGTTGTCCATCAGAATCAGTTTGTCTGTATCCTTCCTTACTAAATCCCGCCAAGTTCTATATGCTCTTATCTGCCCCTCCTTACGGGGAACTACACACCACCGGCAATTGTTAGGGCATCCTCTTGTGAGATATCCTATTGCATAATCACATTCTGGATAAATACTGTAATCGGGAAACATATTATCTATTTCCGGTAACAACTCCTTGTCCACTGAAATATCCCTGTATCCTGTGCCTCCCCTGATCGTATCATCTGGCAGATATGGATTGTCTGGCGTAAAGTCAAATACTTTAGAACTGTACACCAGATCATATTCATACAGCGGATTCCACCATTCAACCTTATCTCCTTGAGCCTTATGCCATGCAGATATTTTCATTAATGCATAATTGGGGAATCTTTTTCCCTTTTTGAAATATTCTTTTTCAGCATCATGCAATCCTATCTTCATCGTTAAATCCTTATTTTATAAGTAAAATCTTTGCAGAATCTCTTCCGCATATTCACCTATGCAAAACAGGGTATCGTTCCAGCAACCTTCATCATGATCGAACCTATAATAACAAATTTCATTATCACAGATAAATGGTGCTGTGTACGTGTAATAACAGGGTGCGTCTGAATAGTAGGTCATTACATTTGCATTTTCCAGCATGGGGCACTGTATTTCTCCCCATTCTTTTCCGTTTTCCCACTTTAACCAGTGTACTGTATTTTCTTCCAGAATCTGATACTCACACTCACCCTCGTTTTTCACGCAGTACCCAATCCCGTCTATATTCTTTCGGCATGAACAGGGTAGTTCGGTCATACATCCCAAATTCAAACTATCGCCTCCTAAATCCTTAAATATTAACAGCCTGTACTGCTGCCAGATTTGCAAATTAATCTACAACTTCCCAGTTTTCCGCGAACAATTCAATCATGGTTTCTTTCCATGGTACCCGTCCAAATCTGCTTTCAACATATAGATATGGTGCTGTCATTTTACTATGCTCATCTGGAAATTGTGCACGAATCACAACATCTGGTTTCCACTGTGGCAATCTCATACCTTTTCCTTGCTTTACTTGTTCAAACGCCTGCCCAAAATTCATATTGTTTCTCCTTCCACTGACAGACACCACAGACTGTTAAATCCTTATTTTGCCTGCTGTGTAATCTCTGCATATTCGTCCATGATCTTTTGAATAATGCATTTATCACAGTCATTTTCACATTCCGATCCACAGGGAAGATCTATATCATCAATCTCACTAACGCCTCCGCTTGTCCTAGGATTTGTCACACTGCAACACTCCCATGGAACATAATGCCCATCATCGTTTTTTACCATATGGACAGTACATATCTGCTTTCTTACTATATCTTCTACTTTTTTACGGGCAATAGATTCATCCATTCTTACATATCTTCTATCTTCCAAGACCGCTATCATCTCTGACCAGCAAAGACCACCTCTTTTATTCAATGTTTCTAAATCCTGCCCATGATTACAAATTGCCTGACCCTCGTGCGGAACTATCACCGTCCACGGAATACTGCATTTTTCATTGGTTCCTAATACATTAAATCTCCTCATAACTTTTCCTTTCTCATGAATCTCTCAAATCCTTATTTCTGCCATCTTTTAAACCCTCATCATCACAATCCTCAAATGTTCAAAATTGGTCATCTCATCCCCGCCCTCCAAGATCATTCCCGCACCGATCCTGTCTCATATAATAAGGTTTTCGGCGGAATACTGCTTTTGCGTTTTCTGTCACGCTGTTCTCCTGCTCTTTCTGTTTCTGCTGCTGGAAGCGCCTTCTCTGCTCTTTCACTAAATCACTTGCAGTTATCTTTCTCATGTTTCACACTCCTATTTTGGTCATTCCGCGGTCTGCCCGGCTATGGATGGATAACATCTGCATATGCATTCCAGCGCAATTCTGTAATTCCTGCGTTTTGTAGCGTCCTGCTGCACCCCCATTCTGCTGAGGTATTCAATATCGAAATAGCTTATAGCATTCTTTATCTCGATATTTGTATAAGTACCTGCCTCCACGATGCCAGCGTGTTGTTCTTCCATTTCAGGCTGATATTCTACAGATTCAGCCTGTTGTTCCGCAGATTCAGCCTGTTGTCCCGCAAATCCAGCCTGTTGTTCCGCTGATTCAAGCTGTTGTTCTGCGGCAGGCTTTATGTTTAACTCTCTATACGCTGCGTCAATCACCTTCTCACCAACTGGCGCATCAGTCCTGTCAGTACTTGGACCGGCAGCAGCTTCTTCCACACCTTCTGGCACAACATCCACTAAATCCTCCACTGTAGTCTGGCCGGGCACCGGCATATAGGGTGTTTCCTGCTCTGCTGGTTCAGACTGTGGCGCTTCTGAGGCTGTCTGCCCTTCTGGTTCGTCCGGCATCACCGCGGCTGGTTCTTCTAGGACAAGCTTCTGCGTCTTTTCCATGATCTCCTGATAAGTATAGGCCGTTATGGCAGCCTGCCCTTTCTCGTAGCTGCGCAGTTTAGCGCCCTTTTCGTACTCATAAAAGAACATGATGTTGATGCCGTTTCTGAATGTCCTGCTGCCGGAAGGGCTGATTTCCTCCGCAATGATCTTCGGTGATGCCAGTCCCGCTGCCACGCTGCGGTAGAGTGCTGTGTTTTCTCTCCAGAATGCCGCCATCAATGTCTCAAACGGATCTTTGGATTCCTGCACAGGCTTGTTCGTGCTCTCCTGCGGCGCTCCCAGCTGCATCAGGGGAAGGCTGTTCTCCCGCTCCTTTTCTTCAAGCTGTCTTTGTTCTTTTTCCACTTTTTTCAGCTCTTTGACCTGTTCCACCGTCGTCTCTGCTGTGACCAGTTCCATATCACTTTCGTCCACGTTCAGCATCTCCTGTATCTTGCTGCGCCCGTATCCTCTGTATTCCGGTATGATCTCCCTGCTGTTTCTGCCGATGGAAAATTTCGTGTTGATATTCATAAAACGGCTGACGGTCGATCTTGACAGCCCATAGATGCGCAGCCCGAAATCATAGATATCTTCAAAGTTTTCATGCAGATACAGGCATCTGTCCCGCACCTGTTTAAGAATATACCCGATCACCACAAAGTTCTCAGAAGTCTCATCCAGCTTCCGCCCCAGCTCTTCTTTTAATGCTTCATATTCCTGCTGTCCTGTCAATTCTGTCTCTTTCATCTTTCCTCCTATCCCGCAGTCCTCATGCGTATGCGTTCTGCTTCCTCTGCAATCATCCTGTCTGCGATCTGCTGTGCCTGCCTTACAGCCTTTTCCAGAAATTCCTTCACGTCCTCAGGCGCCTCTTTGTTGTACGCCGCCCTGTTCTGTATGACAGCAAACTTCCCGTTTATATTCCGAATCTCCACTGTGCAGAAGGGTTTCTGTGACGCCTTCCTCCTGCGGATAAAGAGAATGATGCACTCTCCTTTTACCGCAGAATCGTAATACCGGGCAACACAGTTGTGCTGCGTGTTCCCCTCCTTCTTAAAGTCAAGATAGCATCCCGGAACGATAATTCTGTACGCAGCATCCCGGTAGCAGAAGGCACGCTTGATCTCCCTCGCATTCCTGTGCATAATGTCGTCCGTAGCCCTGAGTTTTTCCGCCTCCGTCTGGTCTTTCCATGCCGTAAAGAGGACCGCCGCCTCGTCGTGCGCCCGCTGGATATCCTGCGGGAAAAATACAGACCTGTCACGCATGTCCCATCCAAGCTGGCGCGCCATGTCAAGATAGTCTGTCCACAGATGCAGAAGCAGATTCTCCCCGATTCCTGTGGATTCCACGCAGATCTGTTCCTTTAAATACCGTATGATGCGGTGCGGTGTCTGCACATTCAGGTAATTCATCAGAATATGCACCCCCATATGGCGATCCAGCCACAGCACCTGTTCGTCTGTCAGCCGTACACGCATCTCTGACGCCCTCTGTATAATGCGCATCTGCTGATCTGTGGCATCCAGCCGCACAGCCTGCGCCATCTCCTCCCTTGTGATTCTAAGGTATTCCCACGGCTTGAGCTTGTCCCCCAGATGTTCAAGACGCGTTAGTCCACACACACCATCATTCTCTATCCTGTCCCGCACAAACTGCTTAAGTCCCATCTTCCAGAATGCCTCATAGGGAAATCCCAGCTTCATGTCACCAAGCACTGCCATCACATTTATTTTGGTTTTTCCCATGCTCTTAAAAGCTGCTGCCGCCGGAATGTATTGCAGGCAGGTGTTTTGAAACAGCCTGCTGATATTCCCTGTATACAACACACTCCTCGCGTATCCGTATCCGCCGGAACCATACAGCCATCCGCCGTGGCTGACAGAACCCTCCGCACACCATCTTTTAATTCCAGTATTTCGAAACTCGCCCCACTCATAACCTTCTGAATGGATACGCTGGCCAGCCTCCATGATGTCAAAGATCCTCCTGTAAGTCTCCATTGTGAAAATCTCCGGCACATAACCTGCGGACTGCTCCATCTTAATGTCCACCCGAAACTGTCTGTATACAAAGTTTTCCCTGTCTGTACACCTTTGAAGAATGGACACTGCCATACTCGAACGGACACTCTTTTGTTTTTTCCAGCTCTTATAGGTGGCGCTTATGCCGCACTGGCTGCATTTTCCGGTCATGTTGTGTGCCACATGTCCGAAAAGAGGTATTTTAAGCCGGCAGTGCGTGCAGTACCCTGTCTTTTTGTCTTTCTCATAAAAGATACAGTGCTCCGCCGCCCGGTCATTGATAAATTTCAGCCAGTCCACTGGCAGCCTGTCTGGCACTGTGTCCATGTATCCGTCAATGACATCCGTGATCAGCCTGTGCTTCTTGGCAAGCTCATCTTTTCGGACTCTCGCCTGAAAGTCGATCACGGCGGTCTCAACGTCCCGCATATACCCGGTTTTTAGATATCCATTTACCAGTTTGAGCGTGCCCTTTGAGGCATGGTTGCGCCCACGGTATGAATAACGATACCTTCCGTCTGCGGGGGACAGCATGTCAATCTTTGCCCTGCTCCACTTCTCCTCCACCATGTTCCAGCTGATAAAGTCCTCCCGTTCCCGGTCAAGGAAAATGCGGAAGCGCGGCTCCTTTCTGCCAGATGCAAGGTCCTTTCTCGTGAACAGGTCTACTTCCAGTATCTTCGTGTCCGCTGACACTGCTGCCCTGAAATAAAACCGGGTTTCATACTCGATGTAGTTATATGCAGCATAACATGTATGTACTGTCTTTAACGTGCCCGTATCCTTCCGCGCCGTATCCAGCATGGTACGCGTGGCTGTCAGGGGCTTTTTATCGAGAAGTCCTGCCTTCCTCATCTGTCCGCACCTCCTTTGTCCAGATAATACTGCTTTATCAGCTTCTTCGCCGTTCCATTGCCGGGAATGCCCATCTCTACGCTTACCTTCCCGATGCCTGCCGCCTCGATGATATCCTGATCTACACGGTACTTTTTCTGAAACGACCATCGGAGCAGGCTTCCAATGCACCCTTTTAAACTCTTCCCTCTGCTGCGCACTGCCCGCGCAAAACCTTCCTCATCACTGCACAGCATTCTGATATACTCCACCCAGTCCTCCATAATCTCCACAGGCTCGAGCTCCGCTGCCTCCACATCAATCTTTCCAAGCGCTGCTGTTGCGACGTCGCAACAGAGTTTCTCCACAGTTCCATCCAGATACATGTCCACAAATCCGGCATCGATTCCGTTCTCCGCTGCAAGCTGGTATAAATTCTTATGGTCCCCCTCATTTTTTAAGCCCTCTGCTGTAGCATTGATCTCTTCCATTGAATCCAGTTCCCCAAAGATCTCGTACATGCTGCCCCTCTCCTTCCTTTATTCAAATATTTCCTTTATTCAAGCTATATGCCATCTATTCCTCACAGTGTCTGTATATGGCAGATATGGTCATCGTCCCAGTAGACATGCTTGCCGTCAAAGCTGCCGCCGCTGACTTTGAGGATGCCCCTTTCTGGAAGCGTGACATATCTCTCGATCAGGTCGATTGCCGACTGCGCGTCATGGCATACCGCCACAAGGTTGTCAGCCTCCTTCATGTCACAGAGAAAGTCCCGCTGCTCCTGTGTCGTCCTGTTTCTGCCGTATTTCATTTCAATGTAAAGCGCATGGTATCTGCCATGCGGATAGGGCAGGTGCAGGTCTGAGACCCCCTTTTTCACTCCCATGCATTTCAGCTTCACCGCCTCGCTGCTGCTGCGTGTGCCGCCGTTTGGTATATGGTGCAGCCATTTCAGTTCGGGATAGCGGCACGCTGCCCGCGCCGCCCATTCCATCACGTGTATCTGCTCTGTGTCCTCGCTGCGTCTCATGTTTTTCAGATTCATTGTATGCCTCCTTGTCACGATTCGATTCCAAGCTGCTATGCCGCTACAGCCCTTCAAAGTTTCCTTTTCTCTTTATTCCAATGTTGAGTTTCTCAGTCAGGTCATGATGGCTGCAATACACGACCTCCACCACATGTTCATCACACTTCTTCAAGAGCGCCTCCCAACGGTCAGCATCTGTGATCTTTCCGCCGCCTGCTTTCTCATACCCATTCTGCTTCCACGTCTTTGCATTACCATTGAGGAAGGCGCTTGCAATATACTGTGAGTTCATGTACAGTGTAATCTCACAGGGGCACAGCATCCGTGCCAGTGCCTCCTTCATTGAAAGAAGCACAATGCGGTTCTGGGTGATGCGTCTGTCAATCTCCCCATACCCATATCTGGGTACGCCGTTATATATGAGCGCATAGGCATACTGGGCATTGTCCGCGACAAACCCCTTTATGGTATGTGTTATGTATATGTCTACATGTTTCAGCATCAGGCTGCTGCCACCTCCTTCTTTTTCCGCCGGTGTCCCGTATCCTTTTCCTGCTTCCGGTGCATCGTCAGGTAGATGCCCCATGTTCCAGTCACAGGATTGTATTCACAGCGGCATGTATCAAGGGCATATCCCTCATATCTGCCTTCGAAGAATTTCTTCGTATCCTCACAGTCTGCCGGCTGGCTGACCAGCTTTAAGATCTCCTTTCGGCTGTACGCATGGTCATTGACCTTCTCATGCGGCTGTATGAGATTCTTTGACTGCCTCCACCGCCTCCTGCTGCCGGCGCTCTGGCTTACGATCTCCTCCGCTGCCACCCCTGCTCCTTCCATGTCTGCAAGGGAAAGCTGCCCCTCTGTCTGTTTATCCCTGTAATCCTTCAATGCCTGCTTGGTAATGTACTTCACAAGCCCCTCTATCCCGTCATGGTTGAATTGAAGCCGCTCTGTCGAGGTCATGCCCAGACTCACCGCATTCTTCCCGCGTCCTGTATACCAAAGGCTCTCCATCGTGTCCCTGTCCAGTCCGCCGCTGATTAACAGGTGGTGGTGCGGTCTGCCCTGTCCATCAAAGCCTTCATCAACCGCAATCCACCTTGCAGGAGGCAGCCCCTTCTTGCTCCTCATGCTGTTCACCTTCCTGAGATAACTGTCAACATATTTACGTCCTGCCTCCAGCGAGTCAGGCAGCCAGTTGTTATCATACGTCAGATCAACCCTGTAATCATACCCTGTAAAACTACTCTTACATACCTGATGGAGATGCCTCACTGAATTTTTGAAGTTCAGCCGTTCTTGTTTTGGCAGGCTCGGCTTTCTCTTCTTCCCCCTCTGCCTCGGTGTGTTCTTATACATGGTAATGTCAACTTCCCTGTAGTACGTTTTTGTCCCTTTACCACAATGAATTGTTTTCTGTCTTATCATTTGACTGCCCCCCAGTTCGTGTCTGGTAGTGTCAAATCTACCTCTATGTTTTTTATTACAAACCCCATATTTTCAAGGATTACACCACTTTTTCAAAAGA
>ERZ808054.781-NODE-781-length-24108-cov-14.729308_pt1 | contig 24108 bp, 22 predicted proteins | sample MGYA00380201_ERZ808054 | MGnify/ENA primary metagenome ERZ808054 (study PRJEB31490, sample SAMN06133419) | mouse gut metagenome | isolation source: Z5_2 | host: mice | place: China: Chengdu | collected 2015-05 ...
ATGCAGAGGTTTCCCTGAAAACCGTAATCGGGAAACACGCCAAAAAACCAATGATACTTGATATGCCAGTCTATATTTCGCATATGTCCTTTGGTGCTCTTTCTAAAGAGACCAAAATCGCAATGGCGAAAGGAAGCGCAGCGGCTGGCACAGCAATGTGTAGTGGTGAGGGAGGAATCCTTCCGGAGGAGAAGGAAGCTGCATATAAGTACATTTTTGAATATGTGCCGAATCTATACAGCGTTACAGACGAAAATCTGAAAACCTCTGATGCGATTGAAATTAAGATTGGTCAGGGAACCAAGCCAGGAATGGGAGGTCATTTGCCAGGAAGCAAGGTTACTCCCGAGATTGCCCGAATTCGCAACAAGCCCCTTGGAGAGGATGTAATCAGCCCCTCTAGATTCCCTGGAATCAACAGTGCAGACGAATTAAAGAAACTGGTAGATGAGCTGCGCGAACGGAGTGAAGGACGGCCTATCGGCATTAAAATTGCTGCCGGACGTATTGAGAGAGATTTGGAGTTCTGCGTGTATGCTAAACCTGATTTTATTACGATAGATGGAAGGGGTGGCGCAACGGGAGCATCACCTTCCATCATAAGGGATTCCACCAGTGTTCCGACAATCTATGCTCTTTATCGCGCAAGAAAATATCTTGATTCCATCGAGTCGGATATTGACCTTGTGATCACAGGAGGATTTAGGGTATCCTCCGATTTTGCAAAAGCGATCGCCATGGGAGCCGATGCTGTTGCCATCGCCTCAGCGGCTATGGTAGCCGCCGCCTGCCAGCAATATCGTATCTGTGGTACGGGAATGTGTCCTGTTGGAGTAGCTACCCAGGATGAAAAACTGAGGGAAAGGTTACATATCGACGCGGCAGCAAAGCGGGTAGAAAATTACCTGAAATGCTCTGCAGAGGAATTAAGGACATTTGCAAGAATTACAGGGAATGAGGATATCCATAATTTGTCTGTGTACGACTTATGCACGATCAACAGGGAAATATCGGAATATACTAATATCATGCACGCATAAGAAAAAGGCATTAAGAGGTTCACCACAGTAACTGGTGAACCTCATTTTGCAGGAATGATTCAGTGTTACTATTCACGGCCCAGGGGCCGCTCATGGCAATAGTTTAGCCGAAAGTGGAACGGTTACAGGTTTACAACCAATATGTTTTTGTGTATAATGGGATACGCGGTACCTTGAAAACAAAATAAGCATGGAAATTGTCATTGTTTCCCTTATCTAGCGCCATGGCCTTTCTGTAAAGAACGATCTGGGTCGTAAATGTCAGACGAATTTGCCGTTTACAAATAGAAAGGTTGACGAGGTAAAGAGTGATCGAAAATTCGGCGGATGCTCTTTCGTACTCCTCCGGTGCGAGATATACCGGCAAATATGCGGGTAACTGCAAAACAAATACGGTATAGCGGAGATAAACAACGGATAGCTCGCTCTGCGAACCATCCTTATGTTAATGCTGTCACGCGAAGCGTGCCAGCTTATTGTAACAAGGATAGCCCGCTCCGCGAACTATCCTTATGTTAAAAAATTATTTTTAGCCCGAATGCGCAGCAAGCGCAAAGCGGCATATAATGAACATAGAAAGATGAGGGAAACAACAATATGTGTGGAATTATTGGATATACAGGAAAAGGCAATGCGCAAAAAATCATGCTGGATGCGCTAGAGCTTTTGGAGTACAGAGGCTATGACAGTGCGGGGATTGCCCTTTTACATAAGGGAAAAACACAGATCGTAAAGAGAGCGGGAAGAGTGAAACAGTTACGGGAACTGTGTGCAAAAGAAAAGCCGGTGGGGCAGTGCGGTATCGGACATACCAGATGGGCGACGCATGGAGGTGTGTGTGACGAAAATGCTCATCCCCACAGATTTGGGCAGATTACGCTGATCCACAACGGCATCATTGAAAACTACAGAGAACTGACGGAAAAATATTCTCTGGAGGGAAAGCTAAAATCCGAGACGGACAGCGAGGTGGTGGCTGCTGTGGTGGAGCATTTTTATCAGGGAGACCCTTATTCGGCAATCCGCAGGACGGTACTTAAACTGAAAGGAACCTTTGCCCTTGCCATTATGTTCGATGATCAGCCTGATAAGATCTTTGCGGTTCGGAACGTGAGCCCTATTGTGGCAGCAATTACGAAGGATGGGAGCATACTGGCTTCTGATGTGACGGCAATTGCACCGTTTACATCGGATTATTTTGTGTTGCCTGAATTTCATGTTGCCTGCCTGACGAAGGAAAATATTGAAATGTTCGACCTCTCCGGGGATCATGCACCGATCGAATGGCTGAAAATGGACTGGGATGTGAGCCGCAGCGGAAAGGGCGGTTATCCCTTTTATATGGAAAAGGAAATCATGGAGCAGCCTGAGGTGATACGGGAAACCATTATGCCCAGGATTAAGGAAGGAAAGCCGGATTTTTCGGAGGAAGGCATTCCGGATGAAATGCTTAAGGAATGTAAAAGAATCTGTGTGATCGCCTGCGGTACTGCCATGCATGCAGGGCTGGTGGGAAAAAGCCTCATCCAGGCCATGATTGGAATTCATGTGGACGTGGTGATGGCTTCTGAGTTTATGTACAACGATCCGGTGGTGAATAAGGATACGCTGGTGGTGGCTATTTCACAGTCAGGAGAAACCATTGACACGCTAGAGGCGCTTAAGTTTGCGAGAAAGTGCGGTTCTCCTAGTATTTCCATAGTCAACGTGCGAGGGGCTTCCATTGCGAGGGCCAGCGAATATGTCATTTACACCAATGCCGGGCCGGAGATTGCGGTGGCCAGCACCAAGGCGTATACGACCCAGCTTGCGGTCTTGTATCTCCTTACGGCGAGAATGGCAATGGCGAGAAATCTTTGGCAGGAGGAAGAGCTTTCTGACTTCATGAAAGAGCTGCAGAGGGTTCCGCAGGTGATGGAGAGGATTTTGGAGACAAAAGAAGAAATCCATCGCCTGGCAGGGACGATTTTGAATGCCCGGGATGTGTTTATGATCGGCAGAGGATTAGATTACTCCATTTTGCTGGAGGGCTCTCTTAAGCTGAAAGAAGTCTCCTATATCCATTCAGAAGCCTATGCTTCCGGCGAGCTCAAGCACGGCACTATTGCGCTGATTACGGAGGACACTCCCGTGATTGCAGTGGTGACACAGGAAAAATTAAAGAGCAAGGAGCTCTCCAACATCAGGGAGGTTCAGTCCAGGGGAGCAAGGGTATTGCTTCTTATCAAAGAAAATGAGACAATGGATGAGGGAGAGAAGTGGAGCTGCGTCTACAGACTGCCCCGGATGGCCGATCCTTTTATGGTAATGCCGGCTTCCATTGTGCTTCAGATGATCGCCTATTATGTATCTCTGGATAAAGGGCTTGATGTGGATAAGCCACGGAATCTGGCTAAAGTGGTTACAGTAGAATAGGAATTTTCAGTTCCAAACTTGAAGTTCCGAACTTTCAGTTCTGAACTTCAAGTTCAAAAGAATATAAGGTTGGGGAAACAATGACAAAGGTAAAGGAAGAAAAAGTAATAAAGGTTACCGCAAACAGGGCTGGATTCGAATATGACATCCATGCTCTGGTAAAATCCTTCTATCCTGCGTGGGATGTGAAGGTGTCTGAGATGGCAGAGGATGCGGATATTTGGATATGGATTGAAAAAGAGCAGGTAAGGATTGCCCTGGCAGAGCCGGGGAAAGAGAGCTCTGGTATGGAAGAATTTCAGGAAGATTTTCAAGAGATTACTTCGGCAAATCCTAAATCCACCCAGATGACTCATCTTGCAGAGGGAAGCATGGCGCTTTTGCCAGACGATTCCGGCAAAGTGACCCGGCTGGAGGTCAAAAACCGGATCAAGCAGCTTTTGTATCAGTTGCTCTCCGAATACACGGGCAAAAAACTGCCCTGGGGAACGCTTACCGGAATCCGTCCGGTGAAAATTCCCATGTCCATGCTGGAGGAAGGCAGAAGCGAGGACGAAATCAGGGAGCATATGCGTAAAACCTACTTCATCAGCAGGGAAAAGGAGCAGCTTGCTATAGAGATTGCCGGGAGGGAGAAGACTTTGCTGGACGCCCTTCATTATAAAGACGGATACAGTCTCTATATTGGAATTCCCTTCTGCCCTACCACTTGCCTGTACTGCTCTTTTACCTCTTATCCTATTTTTTCCTGGAAAAAAAGGGTGGGAGAATATTTGGACGCTCTGGAGAAGGAAATTGATTTTACGTCAGAAATGTACGGCAATAAAATCCTAGACACAATTTATATTGGAGGAGGAACACCCACAACGCTGGAGCCCGCAGAGCTGGACAGGCTTCTTTCGAAGCTGAAAAAGTCCTTTGATTTGTCTCGGCTGAAAGAATTTACGGTGGAAGCCGGACGGGCGGACAGCATTACGCCGGAAAAGCTGAAGGTTTTAAAAGAATGGGGAGTGACAAGGATTTCCGTCAATCCCCAGACCATGAAGCAGGAAACTCTGGATTTGATTGGTAGAAAGCATACGGTGACACAGGTAAGAGAGGCTTTTGCTATGGCAAGAGAGGCCGGCTTTTCTAATATCAATATGGATATTATTCTCGGTCTTCCTGGGGAGGAGCCGGCAGATGTAAGGCGCACCATGGAAGAGATTGAAAAGCTGGGGCCGGATAGCCTGACTGTTCATTCTCTTGCCATCAAGCGTGCATCTAGGCTCAGCCAATGGATCATCGAAAATGGGATTTCTGCCCTGAACAATACGGAAGAGACGATGGAGATTACCGCAGAAGGGGCAGCGCGGATGGAGATGCTTCCCTATTACCTGTACCGTCAAAAAAATATGTCTGGTAACTTTGAAAATGTAGGTTATGCAAAAGATGGAAAATTCGGTATTTATAATATTTTGATTATGGAGGAGAAACAGGATATTATAGCCCTTGGGGCTGGTTCTATCAGTAAAAGGGTATATCCGAATGGACAGATTGAGCGGTGTGAGAATGTGAAGGATGTGGCTCTCTATATAGAAAAAATCGACGAGATGACCCAGAGAAAGCGGAAACTTCTTGAAGATTAAAATGTGTTTCTGTTGTACATCAAAATGGGGTTAGTACATCAATTGTACATCAATTTTTTACCCGGTAGTACTGAATAATACTTGATGATGTAGAGGAACAACCTAATATAGCGCCTAAAGGACAATCTTATTCTAACGAATGCCATGAAAGAGTACGGTATGGACATTGAACTTTCGGAGGATGAGGATTACGAACGGGCGCTGGAGGAAACGAGACAGGACCCGGAGAAGGCGAAAGTGCTCTCCAGCATGATTGCCTACCAGAATATGGGTCACGGGAAAAAGACGGTGGGGATTGCAAAAGAAAATGCTTACACGATGAAAGTGCTTTACCGTCTGGGATACCACTGGCCTACAACCTCCAGGGCATATGTGGGAAAACTGGTCGCGGCTCTGGACGGCCTGGGCTTCTTCAAAGAGCAGGAAAGGGATAAGTGACGCCGGAGGGCTGAAAGGAAAACGGCGGGCGGAGATGCAGGCAGAGGATTTGCAGAAAGGAAAACCGGAAAGTGAACTGTCATACCTCAAATTCCCCGAAACCGGCTTGACTGCCCGGCGTCCAGGTAGTATTTTAAAAATATAAGGACAGTCGGCCGGCGGACGGATGAAAGGAGAAGCTATGAAAAAAATCGACAGAATACCGGACACGGGACAGCAATGGTATAAAGACGCCAAATACGGGCTTTTTATCCATTGGGGATTATATGCAATTCTGGCCGGGGAGTATAAGGGACAAAAGACTGACCACATATCGGAATGGATTATGAATACGCTTAATATTCCGGTAGAAGAGTATGAAAAGCTGGCCGGAGAGTTTTGCTCGCAGCAGTTTTGCGCCGATGAGCTTGTGCGGATGGCAAACCTGCGAGGGGGATTCCATGGTAACGGTGGAACTGCCGCAGGAGCTGCGCAGGCAGGCTTATTACTGCGTATGTCTGGAAACAGAGGAGGAATGGCCGGTTTTTGAGCCCTTGCGGGGGTAAAAAGGCTGACGGGAAAATTGTGAGAGGAAAGCTGGCGGAAAAAAGTGGGAGCCGCCTGAGGCAGCATAAAGAGGGATGTGAAAATGAATCAGAAAGCAAAGAAAATAGAATTTCGTCTGGGAACTGCGGGAAAGCTTGCGCCTCTTGTCGTTGCCGCGGCGATGATTGGATGGGCGGCTTTTAGCCAGTCCAATGTGAACGGATATGTGCTGGCATTTTTTGCGGCGCTGGTGACGGGAGTCGTTTTTGCAAAGGATGAAAAGGCATACGGGGAGGCGCTGGTATACGGTCTTGGCAAGCCGATGTTTGCCATCATTGTTCTGGCGGTGATACTGGCGGCTGTTTCGGGGAAGCTGATTTCCGCCAGCGGGGCGGTACAGACGATTGCGGTATATGTGGTGGAAGCGGGTTTTACGGGAAAGCTTTTTGTGGCGGCGAGCTTTCTCATTACCTGTCTTCTGGCCTTTGCCACGGGGACCTCGGTGGGGACTTATTTTGTGGTGATACCGATTTTGTTTCCGGTAGGCGTGCTGGCAGGGGCGGCGCCGGAATTTATGATTGGAGCTATCGTATCGGGGGCGGCGTTCGGCGATAACTTAGGGCCGATTTCGGATACCACCATTGCATCCTCTGCGACGCAGCATGCGGATTTGGGCACTGTGGTAAAAACCAGGACGCGTTACAGTCTGCCGGCAGCGGCGGGGGCTCTGGTGCTTTTTTTGCTGTTTTCCAAAACCACGGACGGGAATGCTGCGCTTGAGGCTGCGGGCGGGGAGGCTAAGCCGCTCAGTCTTGTCATGCTGGTGGTGCCGGTGGTCATTATCGTCCTTTGTATGTTGCGGAAGCACCTTATTACGGCGCTGTCCTTCGGGATTCTGGCGGGAATTGCCGCGGGGCTGCTTTCCGGCGTTTACACGGCGGAGGGACTGATTTCGTTTCCCGGCGGATTTGCCGTGTCCGGGGCAATTATAGACGCCATTACGGGGACGGCAGGCACGGTAGCCATGCTGATTGCGGTATTTTCGCTTCTGGGTGTGCTGGAGTGCGGCGGTTTGTTTGAAGATGTGAGGGGACTTCTGGAGCATTTTGCAAAAAAAGAGCGGAGCACGGAGGCAACCATTGTCCTGTCTGTGGGGATATTGAGCATGGTCACGGGCGTAATTTCGGTAGCTATTGTGGCGCTTGGCGATTTGGTCAATGAGCTTGGAGAAAGGGCAGGAGTGAACCGGTACCGCCGGGCGAATCTGATGGACTGTACGGGCTGTGTGTTCTGTTTTCTTGCTCCCTGGACGGTGCATTGCGTGATTCCGGCGCAGCAGTCCGCCCAGTTCGGGGAGGGCTTTGCAGTAGCGCCGGCCTCGGTGCCTTTCGTGAATTATTATTCGCTCTGCATGCTGGTGATATTGCTGGCGGCGGTGATTACCGGATACGGGAGAAAGAGCTCCCGGGACTGACCTTCCTGGCAGTCCACAGAAGCATCAAACGGAGCCGGCGCTGCGGACATTCATCCGCTCGCCGCTTGGGAAATAAGTCGTTCAATACAGTGGAAAACTGTGTCGGGCGGCTTTTTTATTTCTGCGGGCAATGAGCCAGGCGTATGCGGAGCATCCATTTGACGAATGCCGCGGAGGCTGGTGAATGCGGAAGTTATCAGCTATAACAAAAAGAAGCGGGGAAAGGGAAACTTTCGATCAGCAGGCAGAGCCTGCCGACCATTCCGTCATGCAGAATGACCGGAAGGCGGTGCAGCCGGAGAGTATTTCTGAAAAGCCGGAAAACGCTGCGGATGCGCCGATTCCATATCCGGGAGAAAATGCAGGCTGGGTGCCTATGGCGGGCAGCGGAAGTCCGCAGGTAATGAGAATTGCGGCAGGAATGGCTGACAAGCCTGCGCCGAAGGCATCGCTCCGGGAAAAACTGGATCTGTTCAAGACGCAGGCAGCCGGGACGCAGAAACAGGCGGAAATCAAAGAAAAACGGAAAGAGGTGGACATATAAATTTAAAAAAATTTTTATTGCAAAAGCGGCGGAAACATCATAAAATATAGTTAGAAAAGTATGAGTAAGCAAAGAATAACTATGTTTAGAATAAGCCATACTGACAAAGGAGGTGTTTCTTATGGCAACTTCAAGCATCACGAAAAATTTTGTCATATCGGGCAAGAGGCAGGTGGAGATGTTCGCCGATGCGATTGAAGCGTCTGCCAATGATCAGACGCCCCCGATCAAAGTGAGCGCAACTTTTTTGACCGATCCGAAAGATATTGCAAAATTTATGGAGAAAAGGAAGAAAGCGAATGCAGGAAACAAATAAATATACAGTATTCAACATTCGTGAGTATTTGAATGGTCAAAACGGAGAACTCGGAGAGGATGAATTATTTCAGATTCTTTCCGAGTTCTCGTGTGAGAAGAATAAGGATGTGGAGAGGTTCGCAAAGAATCAATCAGTTGAATTTGCTAAGAAACAGCAATCTGTTACATACCTTGTTTTTTCGACAGAAGATGCGGAGCTTGCGTCCGTCCGAAGAAGGACGTGCTAAGCGATACATCAAAAAATCAAGAAAAATCAAGGCATTTCGCTATTCAGTAACAGCATGATCGGCAGGGCATTATAGAATTTACAAAGAAAACTGAATATGAAACATGAGATTGGAGAAATAGAAAAAGCAGCCGAAACTGTCCGTTGCTTTTATACTTCTTGTCATAATCAGAAAAGGTTATTGTATTCAACTGTAACGCTTTTTGTTAGGTACGCTAATCCTTAAAAAGCCAGAGAATTCAAGGAATTCCAGAAATCCATAGTATACCTAATTTGAATTCGTTACAGATTCAATGTAATTATTTACTTCATAATTTTTTTCGCGGTATTTTTTTGGAGTTATACCTGTAAATTTTCTAAAAGCATATGTAAAAGCACTTTGTGAAGAATATCCAAGTGATGCAGAAATTTCAAAATAACTTAAATTACTATATTTTAACAGATTTTGCGCTGTATCCATTTTAGCGGCAGTAACATAGGATTTAATAGTTTGCCCAGTTTCCTGCTTAAATAATTTCGATAGATATGATACATTTAGCTTTGTAAAATCAGCTAACCCTTTCGTAGATAAATCTGCATTTAGATCTTCATAAATATGATCTATACATTTTCTGATATGAATTGATATTATGTCGTCCTTTTTTATTTCGCATATTCGTTTAGCAAAATCCAAACACATATCCTCAAGCAAAACCTGCAGATCCTCACATGTTGCAGCTTTGTCCGATTTTTGACTGTAAATATCTGCTATCATGTAAGCTTCATCATGGCCTAATCCGCTGCCCAGACTTGATTCTGCAAGGAGTGTTGCAATAATCACAAAATGATACTTCATATTATTTAATTGATTTTCTGATAAAACTCTCATTTCAATAGAAAGCTTTATCATTCCCGAGGAAATAAGAATTTTCAATTTTTCTATATCTCCACTTGTTATTGCTTCAAATACAGAATCTCTTAAATAGTATGATTCTTTTTTATATCCATGTACCTTTTGCAAATATAATTGTCTATTAAGTTCTATTCTTATTTTCATAAAATATTCCTTTATATAATAACAAATTCTAAATTCATAAGGTTGCATAATCTTAAGTTATTTTTGATTACACCATAATTTTGACAAAAAAGCAAGCTTTTTGATATAAGTTCTATATCATTAATGATAAAACTAAATAAGATTAGTTTGAGGACGGTGTAATCATGAATAAAATAGATTTTACCAAAGGTTCAGTAACAAAGTCATTCTTAATTTTTTTCTTTCCGATGTTATTTTCCAATATATTACAACAGGTATATTCATTGGCAGACATGGTTATTATCGGGAAGGGATTGGGGGACAATTCCCTTGCCGCCGTCGGTAATTTCACAACATTTTCTTTTTTCTTAACAGGGTTTATTATGGGCATAACAAATGGCTTTTCTGTTAATATATCTCAAGCCTGTGGAGAACAAGATTTAAGTAAGTTGAAAGAAATAATTGCTTCATCTATAAAAATATCTGCTGTATTTGGGGTTCTTTTTTCAGCGGTAGGTTTATTACTTTTAAAACCAATTTTACAGATCATACAAACGGATGATGAACTTTTAAACGATTGTTTAACTTATGGCTACATTATATTCAGCGGTTTGCTCATTACGGTAGCATACAATTTACTATCAGGGTGACAGCAGAACTCCCTTATTAGCAATAGGTGTTTCATCTGCATTAAACATAATATTGGATTTATTATTGATTTTTTTATTCAAATTTGGTGTTTCCGGACCAGCATATGCAACAATCGTTTCACAATTAATTTCTGTTGTTATTTGTTATTTTAGATTACATAGAATGAATGAACTAAAAATTAACAAACGTGATTTCATTTTCAACTTTAGATTAGTAATGGAATTGTTGAAAAACGGCTTGCCAATGGCATTTATGAATTCAATTACTTCTGTCGGATGCATATTTGTTCAAAGTTGTATAAATGGTTATGGCGTTGTTTATACATCAGCATATTCTGTCTGTAATAAATATCTAAATTTTTTTATGTTGCCGGGAATAACTATTGGTTTTGCAATATCTTCATTTTCGGGTCAGAATTTTGGTGGTAAGAAGTTTGAAAGAATTCGTAGTGGTACAAGAACTGCAGGCATAATGGCGCTTCTTTCAGCATTATTGCTTGGAATAGTACTATTTTTCTTTTCCGATTTGCTGGCAAAATTAATGCTTAGTGGACAGGAAGCTGTTGATTATGCTTCAATCTTTCTAAAATTATTAGCAGTATTTATTGTTCTTTTGAATTTATTGTTTGTTTTTCGCAGTTGCGTTCAAGGATTAGGTAAACCTGCTATACCTATGTGTTCTGGAATAGTTGAAATGATTATTCGTATACCTGCTGTTTATTTTGGATTACCTGTATTTGGATTTGCAGCAACCATATATGCAGAAGGTATGGCATGGATTGGAGCATTGTTGCTCAATGTTATTTCATATATATTTTTTTTAAAAATTAAAACTAATTTTTGATTATCCTTTTATAAGTTCTTATATGCCGGTATAGCCTGTATTTTCAGGCTTTCCCGGCATTTCCCATGTGGAAGAAACTCACAAATACTTTTATATCCTCTCATGTTTTCGCTTTCAAAAGTAGTATAAGTAGTAGTAAAACCGCCTCGTACTACTAAGCCGCCAGCCGATCCATCTCTGCCTTTGCGGAATCGAATGTTGCATGAGCGTAATAGTTCAGCGTCATGGTGATGTTGGAGTGGCCCATAAGATACTGTAATGCTTTCGGGTTCATTCCCTTATTTGCCATATTCGTGCAGAACGTATGCCGTAAGGTGTGGGGCGTCATTACCTTGCCATAGCAAGTGTGGTAAACACCGCCGCGATCTTGAAGCTGTCTTTTAGGCCCTGTCGGGTGCGGTCATATTCCCCGGCCCCTACATTCTGTCCGATATAGACACTTAACGCCACGCCTAAATTGACGGCGGGGATTGTTAAGATACTTTCAATTTTATAGGCCGATGTATAGGCCGATATTTCATTTACACCAAAGGTATTGATAATGCCCTGTATGAAAAACATGCTGATGGCGGAAGCCCCGTTCTGGACAATCCCCGTGATACTAAGCTGCAAGATCGGGACAATCAGCCCGGCACTTGGGGCTGTCCTTATTACCGGGTGTTCCTGCCGGTATAAGTGCAGGCCAACCAATACAGCCGCCAGAGCTTGTGAAAGAACCGTGGCGGACGCAGCCCCGGCAATCCCCCAGCCAAAACAGGCCACAAATAAGTAGTCCAACAGAATATTGAGGACACAGGACAGGCAGATACACCTAATCGGTGTTCGGGAATCCCCTTTTGCCTTAATCAGCGCAGAATAAAAGTTGTAGATTGCCAAAAACGGAATCCCAGCCGCTACAATCCGAAGATAAAGGGCCGCAGGGCTTGTGATTTCCTCCGGTATCTGCATAGCCTTAAAAATCCACCCGGCAAGAGCAAAGAACAGCACAGCCAGCCCGAAGCCCACGGCTACTATCAACGTCTGCACGGAACCATAACATTTACAAATCTGTCCTTTATCCTTGGAGCCGTATAGCTGCGCCACAAGGATAGATATGCCGGAAGCAATCCCTAAAACAATGCTGTTGATGATAAGCGTCGGCACATAGGAGTTACCCACAGCCGCCAGCGCATATTTACCCAGCACATGCCCCACAATGGCCGTGTCGAAGATGTTATAAAGGTTTTGTATCACGCTCCCCGCCAGCAGCGGCAGGGAGAATTTTAACAATGTGTTCAGGGGCTTCCCCGAAGTCATATCCAGTTCCATAGGCTTAACGCCAACCATAGCAATTTGTTTCAGTGTGATTTTCTTTTCCATCTTGGAACCTCCTTGTGTGTAAAATTTATGCCTCCTTTAGAGCTGCCTGTTTCCTTGCAATATGCCGGAAATACAGGAAGCGGATCAGCAGACCACCCAGCCAGCCCACGGGTGCGGCAATCCAGATACCGCGATAAGCCAATTCGGTTCCAGACAGCAGGATTGCCGTGGGAACCTGTAAAAGACAGAGGGAACCGATTGACGCAATCATGGGAACCAGTGCTTTCCCATATCCCAGCAGCAGACCGTTCAAAATCTGCATAGCTGCAAAAATCAGATAGAATACCGATACCGTCCGCAGGTAGCCGTTCCCGATCTGGACAACGCCGGGATCACGGTTGAACAGGGAAATAAAGAGGGACGGGAACAGGCATATGACAATGGATATGAGGATTGAGATACCCACCCCCATAGCCAGCGCCGATTTGCCGCCCCTGATTACCCGGTCAATTTTCCCGGCCCCGTAGTTCTGCGCGGTAAAGTTCGTCATGGCCTGCCCCAAATTCAGGGCGGGCATTTCCGCAAAGGAATCCACCTTGGAGGCCGCAGCATACGCAGCCATACAATCGGTTCCAAAGCCATTGATTAGAAACTGTATGGACATAAAACCAACGCTTACAAATACCTGTTGCAGCATGGCGGGCGTTCCGATCACCAGACTTTTCTTCAACTCGTGGCGGTCAAGCTGTAAATCCCAAAGTCGGATAAACAGGTCGGGGTAACGCCGCCGCATGTAAAGCATACAGGTAATGAATGAAAAAGCCTGCGCGGTCACGGTCGCAACCGCAGCCCCGGCCACACCCCATTTCAGGGCGGTAATGAAGAAAATATCCAGCACGATATTGATAAGCGTTGCCGCAATCAGAATATAAGTCGGTGTCTTGGAATCCCCGACGCCTCTAAGGATATTCGTCAGGGAATTGTATGCGAATGTGGGGATCACACCGATAAATATAATCTTCAAGTAAGTATCTGCTATCGTCAGCAGATTTTCAGGCACCCGGAACAGCACTAAAATCTGATAGGAAAAGCAGGCACCGGCTGCCGCTATGACAAGGGAAAGAACCGCTGAAAACAGAAAGCCGGTATCAACCACCTTTTTCACCTGCCGCATATCTCTGGCTCCAAAGTAACGGGAGGTCAGGACGCTTGCGCCCAGAGAAATCCCCGTGGACAGCGCAATCAGCAGGAAATTGATCTGATAGCTGAATCCCACCGCCGCAAGGCTTTCTTTCCCCAAAAAGTTTCCGACAATCACGCTGTCGGCCACGTTATAAAGCTGCTGAAATAAGTTTCCTACCAGAATCGGCAGGGAAAAGTAAAAGATCGTTTTCAGCTCGCTTCCCTGTGTTAAATCTTTCATTGACATTCTCCTGTGTTTCCGTGCAAGTCACCATGTTGTTGTAATATCTCTTTTAGCTTTATCAGCAGACAGTCCATTTCCTGATCCGTTCCCACCGCAATACGGAGGTAATCGGAAATGCGCTCCGGCTTGGAAAAATGGCGCACATAAATCCCAGCGGCCCGCAGGCTTTCGTAAATCACACCGGCCTTTACAGACGGGTGCGTAACGAACAGAAAATTGCTTTTGGAATCCTGAAAGGAAAAGCCTAACTGCTTCAATTCCCGCTTTATACGCTCTCTGGTTGCGATAATCAGGGCGTTTGTTCGCTCAAAGTATTCCCTGTCCCGGACTGCCGCCGCGCCCAGTGTTTGCGTCAGGCGGTTCATGGTATAAGAGTTAAAGGAGTTCCTGACATCGTTTAAGTAGCTGATAAGCTGCGGGCTTCCAAACGCATAGCCGACACGCAGGCCGGCAAGGGCGCGGGATTTTGAAACGGTCTGGATAATCAGCAGGTTATCGTATTTATCCAGCAGCGGGAACGCGGATATGCCGCCGAAATCAATATAAGCCTCGTCCACGATCACCACCACGTCCTGATTGTGGCTGATAATATCCTCTATCTCCGGTAGCCCCTTTCTAAGTCCGGTACCGGGACAGGAACCGGAAAATCCGGTTGACGGCTTCTTTCAGGTTTTGCAGGGAAGCCGCATAGGAAATCCGTACAAAGCCCTCCCCACACTCACCAAAGGAATCGCCGGGGACAACCGCCACCTTTTCCTCTTTCAGCAGCTTCAACGCAAATTCGCCGCTGGATAAACCAAACTCCCGGATATTGGGGAACATATAAAATGCTCCCTGCGGTTCAAAACAGGGCAGGCCCAGCCTTTGCAGCTCATGGTAGAGGAATTTTCTTCTCTGGTCGTAGGATTCACGCATGGCTTCTATATCCCCGTCCCCCTGTTCCATCGCTTCGATGGCCGCATACTGGCTGATGGTAGGTGCACACATTACCGCAAACTGATGGATTTTTACCATCTGTTCGATAATCTCATGGTTTCCCAGCGCGTACCCCAGCCGCCAGCCGGTCATGGCAAAGCTCTTGGAAAAACCGTTGATAATTATGGTTCGTTGTTCCATGCCGGGCAATCCGGCGATACTACAATGCTTCACGCCATAGGTAAGCTCCCCGTATATTTCATCGGATATAACAATCAAATCGTGTTTCTGAATGACAGGTAACAGGGCTTCCAAATCCTCCTTTTCCATCACGGCCCCGGTCGGATTGTTGGGGTATGACAGGATCAGCACCTTGCTTTTGGGTGTAACCGCCGCCTCCAACTGCTCCGGCTTCAGACGGAACCGGTTTTCCTCTGTCAAGCGGATTGGGACGGGAACGCCGTCAGCCAGCTTAATACAGGGGTAATAGGAAACAAAGCCCGGTTCCAGATAGATCACTTCGTCCCCTGCATTAAGCAGCGCCCGCAGCGCAAGGTCAATGGCCTCGCTGCCGCCAACCGTGACAATGATCTGGTTTTCAGGATTGTAAGTAAGCCCGGTTTTCCGTTTGGTGTAGCTGCTGATTGCAGCCCGAAGTTCTTGCAGCCCCGCATTGGACGTATAAAAGGTTTTGCCGGACTGCAACGCCTGTATGCCTGCCTCCCGGATATGCCACGGGGTATCAAAATCCGGTTCCCCGACGCCGAGGGAAATCACGTCGGGAATTTCGTTCGCCATATCAAAAAAGGCCCGTATGCCGGAAGATTTTAGGTTCAATACTTTTTGTGACAGCTTTTCCCTCATGGCGTCACCACCATTCTTTCGTCCGCCTGCTTTGCCTCAAAGCTCACGCCCAGCTCCTTATATTTTGTCAGCGTGAAATGGGTAGTGGTACTCTGGACTTCCTCAATGGAGGCCAGCTTTCCCGACACGAAAAGGGATATTTCTTTCAGTGTTTTCCCCTTTACCATGACAAGAAAATCGTAAGCCCCGGACATTAAGTACAGCGTCACTACCTGCGGATAGGCATTGATTTTCTCTGCCAGCTTTTGATAGCCCTCGCCGCCCTGCGGCGTAACACGCAGCTCTACCAAAGCGGTCACATCATCATCATTGACTTTGTTCCAGTCAATCAATGTATGGTAGCCACAGATCACATGCGCTTTTTCCAGACCGGCTATTTCCCTTTGGACTTCTTCTTCCGAAATCCCCAGCATAATTGCAATTTCATGTTCTGTCAGTTTACTATTGTTCTCCAACATGTGAAGAAGCTGCTCCCTGATTACTTGTTCCATGTTCTTACCTCCTTGCGCTGCATATAATCATAACAATTATAACAGTAGCATTGACTTTGTACGGTTTCAACAGTAGAATTGTATGCAAGACAATGTTTTTAAGGAGGTGCGCTATGCCTGTAAACTCGTTTGAAGATTATCCGCTTACATGGAAGCCGAGCAAGGCCCTGTTAAAATTCCCGATGTATATATCCCTTTCAGAGCTTTTGGAACAGGACATTTTAAGCGGGAGGCTTCCGCCCAAAACAAAGCTGCCGCCGCAGCGGGAATTAGCGGACTTTCTGGACGTGAATTTAAGTACCATCACCCGCGCCTTTAAGCTGTGCGAAACAAAAGGCTTAATCTATGCGGCGGTGGGAAGCGGGACGTATGTTTCCCCCAATGCGGCCCTGCCGAATCCAGACACGCAGGAGGAAGCGGAGTACATAGACCTTGGCCCCATCAAGCCCTACTATCAGTTCAATTCCATTGTGGCCGATACCGCACGGGCAATCCTGCAAGGCCCGAAGTCGGAAAAGCTATTTGAGTTCAGCTTTACCTTGGGGACAGCCCACCATAAACAGGTCGCGCAGAAATGGCTTGCCGAGTTCCAGATCAACGCCGCTATGGAGGATATTATTTTAACGTCCGGTACACAAAACGCGCTGGCGATTGCGCTTCTTTCCCTGTTTCGGGCCGGAGATAAGATTGCCACTGATACCTATACTTATTCCAATTTCATCACTCTTGCAAAGCAGCTTAATATCCAGTTGATACCGATAGAGGCCGACGGACAGGGTATGCTGCCGGACGCGCTGGAAAAGCAGAGGAAGCTGCATGAAATAAAGGGGATTTATTTAATGCCCTCCTGCACAAATCCCACGGGGATCACCATGCCGTCAGAGCGCCGGAAAGCAATCAGCCAGATTATCAGCAGTCAGGACATGGTTCTGATTGAAGATGATACCTACGGCTTTATCGCGGACGATAAAATCCCGCCGATGGCAACCATGATCCCCGCGCACACCATTTACCTGCACGGAATTTCAAAATCCCTGTCTGCCGGGCTGCGGATCGCTTATCTGGTGTTTCCGCACCGCTTCCAGAAAACCTTTTTGAATACGGCCAATAACATTAACCTGAAAATCCCGCTGCTCAACGCGGAGATTGCAAGTGAGCTGATTGCAGGCGGGGCCGCGCGGGAGATCATCGACAAGAAGTGTATGCTGTCAGAGGAACGGGGCCGCCTGTATACCAGATACTTTCCAGAACAGCCGCCAACGAATCCGTACAGCTTCTTTAGGTGGCTTCCGCTCCCCGCAGGCTGCAACGGCTACAACTTTGAAGTGCAGGCAAAAAATCACGGCGTAAAGGTATTGTGTTCAGACCGTTTTGCGGTGGGGAATACCGCCCAATTCGCCGCGATCCGGCTGGCTACCTGCTCCCCCCGGACAATGGCCGATCTGGAAAACGGTTTGCAGATTATTCAAACGCTTATAAAGGAAAATCAGACGGTGATCCAGCAGGAGGAATTTATCATTTGAGTTGACACGACAACAGGAATTATAAACTGTAATAAAAGTGCATATTACGTCATTCCCCGCGCATAGTATGAACTATACAATGTAAAGGGGTGAAATGATATGGCGAAAGGAACAGAATATCCCGGTTTTGAAACGCTTGGAGCGGACATCAAAGAATACTGCCCGTCTTGAACAGGCAGAAACACAACAGAACCGTATAGCCCATACAGCCCCAGATTGCGCCGGATATGTCGTCCACGGTGGCGATATTCTGGATCAGCACCGAATAGATACCAACCACCACCATGATTAAAAAGGCTTGGAAGCCCAGCGCCAGCAGGGATTTTAAGTAGTTCTGGCTCACGCCCCGCCATTCGTTGTTGCCGAACATGGCAAGGGGGATTGGGCCGAGTGAGGTCACAAGATAAATTTCAATCATGCGCCCGTATATGACTAAGAAAATGCAGATGGATAAAATGTGAATGGTAAGGCCCACAAAAAGCGTCTGGAACCATAAGCCCAGCAGACCGCCCACGCTCATTTCCTGCAAGCGGCTTTCCAGATCGGGCAAGACGGACGCTATATCAATGCTTGTGTCCGAGATAATCACCCCGGCGCTCTGGTTGACAACGCTCTGCGTGGCGTCGAAAATCCCCATGACGATATTCCATGTGTTTGCCACAATCAGGATTGCAGCCGCAGACTTAAACGCCCACTTAAAGAACATGAACGTGTCAATGTCGTGCATGTTGTTCTTTTCCGTTATCATCTGGATCAGCTCATAGCACATGACAAGGGCCAGAATCGCGGCGGCGATAGGGAGTATCACCGCTTCGGACAGGTTTTTTAACATGCTGAAAATACCGCTGTTAAAGCCCTGCGGCGTCATGCCTACGTCCCCGGCGACTTCCCCCACCTTTTGGTTTACCGTGTCGAACAGGCCGGATAAGTTACCCGTGATCCCGTCGATTAACACCTCTTTTATCCACTCGGTTATCAGTTCACCGATCAAGTGGGAACACCTCCTTTCCCGCGCCCTCCCGCACCGGGCGGGAGAGCGCGAGGGGATTTAACAGGGAACATCAGCCCAGCAGCCCGGACAGCATGGGGACAAGGGTAATGCCGATCAGGGCCACGCCGCCACCGGCGACAAGCTGTGTTATCCCCAATTAGCAGGAACAATCACACTCAATAGCGGACGGCGTTCGTCAAAAAATATTTATGAAATTATTAAGAACCTCCCCGGCTGGGGCAGGTCATTTTCTGACCTGCTCCACTTCCGGGATTGGTTTCAGATTAAAATGAATTTCAATAGAAATGTGTCTTGTTTTATCGCTGTCTATTTCTTCATGGACAACGATTTCTTTAACCAGCTTGTTTAATACTGCCGCATCCAGTTCTGCGATGTCTGCATATTCCTGAATGGCAGTTATCCACTGCCTTGCGCTGTTTACAAGCTGGATTTCGTCAGCTAACTTTTTCTTTTCTTCGCTGATTTTTGCCTTTAATTCTTCCTGCTCTTTCTGTGTCTTTTCCAGCATCAGATTAAAATTCTGCTCATTGATGCGTCCGGCAGCTATATCTTCATACAGGCGCAGCACCATCTTTTCCAGTATATTAATACGTTCTTCATCTTTGGCAAGGGAACGTTCCAACGCTTCTTTCTGCCCTTTCTGTTCGGCTTCGCAGGTGTCGGAGAGCTTCCCTGCAACCGTTTCGCCGTCCACCAGCGCCATCTTGGCACATTCCCGAATTTTGTTCAGCACAAGGGCGTAAAGCGTGTCATATTCTACACGGTGCTGGGTGCAGTGCGTTTTCCCGAAGGCATTGTAAGTCTTGCAGGAATAAATCCGTTTGGGGAACTTCTCATGCGTTGTCCTGATGCAAAGTGCCTTTCCACACTCCCCGCATTTCACCAGCCCTGCAAACAGGCTGATTTCCCCGGACTTTCCCGGACGTTGGCGTGATTTCAGCTTTTCCTGCACGATGTTGAAGCTTTCCCTGTCAATGATGGCTTCATGCTGTCCCTCCACTACAATCCATTCCTCCGGCTTTTTATCTCCGATAGTGCCGATTTTAAATTTATAGTGCGCCTTCTGTGATGCAATTGCCCCGGTATAAACAGGATTCATCAAAAGTTCCTTGATTACGGAAAAATCCCACATAAACTGTCCATTTACAGGGTCTTTTTTCTCCCATTTTGTACGGACATTCCGCAGTCCCCTGTTACGATTCCACCATGTAGGGCAGGGGATTTTGTTTTCTTCCAGCCTGCGCCGGATATAGTTGGGTCCGTGCCCTTCGAGTGCATAACCAAAAATCTGCCGCACAACTGGTGCTGTTTCCTCATCCACAAGAAGATGGTTTTTGTTCTCCGGGTCTTTTTTGTAGCCAAAAGGGGCAAGACAGCCGGTAAACTGTCCTTTCTGCGCTTTCAGCAGATAGGAAGAATGTACCTTTTTGGAAATGTCTTTGCTGTACATTTCATTCAGGATATTTTTGAATGGAGCGATGTCGTTATTGTCCTTCATAGTGTCGATGCCGTCATTCATGGCAATGTAGCGCACACCGTTCCGGGGGAAGAAGTCCTCAATCAGGATACCTGTCTGTAAATAGTTTCTCCCCAGCCTGCTTAAATCTTTTGTGATTACAAGGTTTATCTGCCGCCGCTCAACGGCTTTCAGCATCCGCTTCAAGTCAGGGCGTTCCATGTTCAAGCCTGTGTAGCCATCGTCTTGATAGACCGAAACGACCTCCCAGCCCTGCCGTTCGCAGTATTTTTCCAGCATGTCACGCTGGTTGGCGATACTGGCGCTTTCTCCCTGTAAGTCATCGTCCTTTGATAACCTGCAATAGATTGCCACACGAAAACCACTGGCAGACACCATATCCTCCATTCCATAATCCATTCCGTTCATCATAGCCATTTACCCGCACAGTCCAGACGGCTGGCTCTTTTGAACCTCACTGTCATTATACACTGTATCTTGTGATTTTACAAGATAATCTTTTGAGATATTTTCACCGTGAATACTTTCACTGTGAACATTTTTACTGTGAATATTTTCACTGCCTTTATCATGGTACTTCCCGGCATATTGCCGTGCATACTTCCGTGCAATCAGACTCACAAACACGTCCGTTGCGTCCAGTTCCCCGTCAAATACAGCAGTTACCTTGATACTTGTTTTATTTTTTGCCATAAGCATTACCTCCACTAATCGCTGCACCGGGCGCATATTGCGTCAGCAGCTAATTTCCTTATACGAAAAACTTTCATATGTGGTTTTTCGCATTGGCGCCCGTGTGCATAAATAAAGCCAGACAAAGAGAATCAGCAACGAAGTCCGGCAACGAACCCCGTAAAACCTGCAATCTAATGTCTGGCTTGTTATTTTTACTTTTTCTATTTTCTTTAAATTTTTTGTTGCTTTCGTTGTCAGTAGTTATAAAAATAACAACAAAGCCTGTAAATATCAGCATTTCCGGGCAGGAGAGAAGCAGATTTCCCGGCAACGAACCCGACAACGAAGTGGCAACCTGCCCGGCAACCAACGCTTAAAATCATTCCATCCACTCCTTGGGTATCCCCATCTGACGGGCTTCTTCCGCTGTCAGTTCCGAAAAATCAGCTTCGTTGCCGGGCAGTTCGTTGCCGGAATCCGCTATGCGTTCCCAGCCTTTTTGTCTGCCATACCCGTCAAACGCCCTCGGATTGGAAAAATACCGCCAGCCTGTAACTGCCGTATTCATAATCTCGTTAATATCGTGAATCTGCCAGCGTTTCGGCTCGTCATATTCATGGTGCAGGGCTTCCCTGTAAAGCTGTTTGGAGCACACCTGATTTCCACGGTAATTTTCCAGAAAGCCGATAATCATTCCCGCCTCGGTATCCTCCGGCATAAAGTCTTTCTGTACGTCCACAAGTTTTCTCTGCACAGGCTTGCTGAATTTCATGGAATACTGCCCGCTTTGGTAAATCTCCATCGCTTCTGCCCATACCTGCAAAAGATATGCCCTTGAAGCGTCCTCGTCCTCTAAGATATGTACCTCGGCATTCTCCGGGCAGACCATCACAGGCAGAAACCGCCGGTTTCCTGCACGGTCAAGGGGCAGAAAGTCCAGCCTGTTTGACGTGCCGCCGAACACGCACTGCCGTAACCTGTCCTTTGGCTGTGATTCATAAGGCGTGCGGTACGTTTCCTTCTGCCTGCTGATAAAAGAGCGGATTTCTTCGATGCTCTTTGCACTGCTGGTGGCAAGCATCTCTGACATCTCGATAATCCAGTGCCCCTGTAATTTCGTAAATACCTTGTCATCATCCAGCTTCTTTAAATCGTCACTGAACCATTCGTCTTTTATCGCCAGCAAACGGAAAAAAGTAGATTTTCCAGCCCCCTGTCCGCCTACCAGACAGAGCATTTCCTCATATTTTGAACCGGGCATAAACACACGCCGGACTGCACCCAGCAGAAAGTGCTCCAGCATTTCCTCCACATAGTCATTCGCATCAGCACCTAAAAAATGGTGCAGGCATGAGCGGATACGTGGCGTCCCGTCCCATACAAGTTCTTTTAAACAGTCCTGAATCGGGTGGTAGCAGTTTTCATTTGCCACAATCGCCAAGGCATTTTGTATCTTTTTTTCACTGGTGATTCCGTAGTTTTCCTCGAAGTAAAGGAGCAGATATTTTATGTCCGTGTCTGAAAGTACGCTGGCGTCCCTGCGCCACCCGACTTCCCGTACAATATCAATCCGTTCCGTCAGGAGATTGAAACGGACTGCCCCCTTTAAGAGCGGATCGCACTGGAACACGGTCTTGCAGTTTGCGATTGTATTCGCCGTCTGTCCCTTCTGCGTGGTATCAAGGCTTTCTCTAACCTCACCGACTGTCATTGCCGGAGTGAGCATATCCGCTGCGTTCATCACGGCCTGCCTTGCTGCAGGCGGCAAATCCTGAAATCCGTTCCCCAATCCGCATCACTTCCTTTCCATATCCCCTTATCAGTTCTGCCTTTTCTTCTGCTGTGCCAGTCAGAAGGATATCCAGCAGATACTCAATGTATGTCTGCTTCTGTAAAGCCTCCACAAACAGGGGATGCCATTCCTCCTCGGGCTCTTTTGGCGCATATCCTGTTTTCCATTTTTCCAGCAGATGATTGTAGTCTGATAAAATTCGGAAACACTGTAACCCTGCCTGTTTAAACCGCAGTTCCTCCGATAATTTCTTTTTTGCAGGACGTGGAGAAGCCCGCCCTTTGCTGTCATAGTCAATCCCAAAATCAGCCGCAAGCTTCACAGCCGCCCCAAGACTGTCCAGCCCGTACAGCTTTGCGGCAAAATCAATTACATCGCCGTCCTCCTGACAGCCGAAACAGTGGAAACGTTTATCCACTTTCATGCTGGGATGCTTATCATCATGAAAAGGGCAGCAAGCCATGCCGTTCCTGTTTACCCTGATTCCATACATCTCCGCCGCCTGTCTTGCTGTCACGTTTTCTTTTACCGATTCAAATACATTCATGCCATTTCCTTTCTGTGCATAAAAAAAGCAGATGCCATCTCCGTAAAGAAAAGCAAATGCTTCAAAGTTCCATATCCTTTTTTGCTGTCGGGCTTATGCGTTCCATACGTTCCCGGTTCAGACGGTCTGCTTCTGTTTTTCCCCTTGCAAGCCTGTCCTTAATAGATTCCCTCGCTTTCTCCCTGACCTGTTCAAGATTCTTCTGCCTGTGTTCCGGCTCCTGCAAAGAATCCGTAACTTTTTGTACGGTGGCTTTTGCAGATTTTATAAGTTTTTCTTTCAATGCTCCCAGACGCTTTACCGCATAATCCCGCAGCTTTTTGTCAGCAGTGCGCTCCGGCGCTGACAGCCATCTGGAATAATCATCAAGGATTTTTATATCCTCTTTCTGTGTTTCCTGCCGGACAGTATTGGCAACAGCCTCACAGGCTTTTTCATACGCCTGCTCCGCCACTTCGTCAACCAGCGTTTCCACCTCTGCAAGTTTCATTGTGACATCTTCAAGCACAGAATGTTTTTTCATAATTGCGGCATTTTTCTCCGCAATAATTTTATCCTGCTTTTCAATTACTTTTACACTTTGAGATAGAGTATTTTCTGCATTCTGGATTTTCTTCGCCTGTTCCTCTATTGTCTGTTCGTTTTCGGAAAGAATATCTTTCTGCACAGAGATTTTCTCTTTCTGTTTTTCAATGATAAAATCCTGTTTCTCCAAATAGCCCCTGCCGCCATATGTCGGTTCCGTCTGTAAGTGAAGATTATGCTTTTCACAGATACGGAAAAGCATCTTGCGGCATTCCGCATCAAAGGTCTGTTTTCGGTTGTTGTTCCTGCCTTTTTTCTTGTCGGGATTGGGGAGTGGTACGCCTAATTCTTCAAGCGCTTTTTCCTGCTGGGGACACAGTTCTCCGTAATTATTTTTGCAGTCAAAAACGTGCCTTTCATGGATATGCGGAGTGCCCTCGTCAAG